>Ga0206808_1001_pt1 | contig 113172 bp, 120 predicted proteins | sample Alteio_BWOrgCont_58_FD_152899 | JGI IMG/M metagenome (GOLD analysis project Ga0206808, IMG submission 152899) | Enriched cells from forest soil in Barre Woods Harvard Forest LTER site, Petersham, Massachusetts, United States -... | ecosystem: Environmental > Terrestrial > Soil > Temperate forest...
AATCCGGTGATCCGTCACGCGCGATTGCGGGAAGTTGTACGTGCGAATGCGTTCACTCCGGTCGCCGGAACCGACCTGGAGTTTCCGCGTCGTCGCCTGGGCCTTCATCACCGCTTCGCGCTGGCTGTCGTAAATTTTTGCGGCGAGCATTTTCATCGCCTTGGCACGGTTTTTGTGTTGCGATCGTTCTTCCTGGCAGGCCACCACGACGCCCGTCGGCAGGTGCGTAATCCGCACCGCGCTGTCGGTCGTATTCACGTGCTGTCCGCCCGCGCCGGTCGAACGATAGGTATCCACTTTCAAATCCGCCTCGCGGATTTCGACGTCGGTTTCTTCAACCTCAGCCAAAATCGCGACCGTCGCTGCCGACGTATGAATCCGCCCTTGCGATTCCGTTTTCGGCACGCGTTGCACGCGGTGCGCGCCGCTTTCGAATTTCAAATTTGCGAAGACGTTGTGGCCGGTGATGGTCGCGATGGCTTCTTTATAGCCGCCTTGTTCGGCCTCCGTCACTTCTTCCACGTTAAACCGCCAGCCCTTGTGCGCGGCGTATCGGCGGTACATTTCAAACAATTCCATCGCAAAGAGCGCCGCTTCCTCGCCGCCCGTGCCCGCGCGAACTTCCAAAATCGCGTTCTTCGCATCCGCCTCATCCTGCGGCAGCAGCGCGAGTTTGATTTCGTGTTCGAGTTCCGGCAGCCGTTCGCGAATAACATCCAATTCCATCTGCGCGAGTTCTTTCATCTCGGGATCGGACAGCATCCCTTCATTATCTTTTTTGTCTTGTTCCAACTTTTGCAGCTCGCGGATTTTTTCCACCACAGGCTCAAGCTCCGCGCGCTCTTTCCCCAGCCGCATCATATCGGCGGGTTTCAAGTCCGGCTGCTGCAATTGCACATCAATCTGCGTGAACTGCTTCTCCAGCGCGGTAAGTTTATCGGCGAGGGACATAGAGCAGCGTTTCTAACGGTAAGGACAGAAAAATACCATGCAAAAAATGCAGATTTGTTATAATCTTTGGTTGAATCGAGGCAAAATGCTCCCTGAAATTTCCGCAAAAGCATGGTTTGGCATTGCATCCATCATTATCGGTATTATTGGCTACGTTCCGTATTTTGTCGGACTTTATCAGAAAAAATTAAAGCCTCACGTTTTTACGTGGTTTCTATGGGGATTTTTGATGGCTATCGTTTGGCTCGGGCAAATGCAAGCCAATGCGGGTGCGGGCGCGTGGATAACGGGGATGAGCGCGTTTTTCTGTTTGGTCATCGCTGTCGTTGCTCTTAAAATTGGTGATAAGGATATCACGCGCAGCGATTGGATTTGTTTTATTGCCGGCCTGCTTGGGATTCCGATTTGGTATTTTACCAAAGACCCGCTTTATGCGATTTTGTTTTTGACCCTGATTGATTGCATTGCATTTATTCCGACGCTGCGTAAATTATGGTCAAATCCAAGCGGGGAGTCCGCACTATCTTATGCGATCACATTATGTAAATTTGTCATTTCCATTCTTGCAATTCGTGAATTTAATTTAGCCACCGTTATATATCCCGCTGCACTAATTGTGATGAACGTTATTTTGGTTTCTAGTATTTTACTGCGGCATAAAGCTATTGCGAAAACTATGCCGCTTGCGGATTAAAGTCTTCATCTCCGCGGAGCTCTCCGAGGGTTTGAGCGATGTTGTCCCGTTCTTGTCGTTTTCTTGGTTTTGAGTGGTCCAAGAGGCGATGATTTCGGCAGTTCATCCGGAACCCAATTTCCTGGGAATGTTTCTAGTTGTTTCTTGATTTCGGGCATAATGATTTCCTTTCGATAGAAATTTTAACTCATTCGAGTTGTGATTCTTAACAAAATAAAGTCTGGATCCCGGCCTTCGCCGGGATGACGGGGTGGGTTAGGCGGCGGCCTTTTCAGAAGCCTCAATCTCCCGCGCCTTTTCCTCAATCAACCCTACCACATGCTCCACGATATCCGCGTTTTGCAAGCGGTGGGCGGGGATGCCTTTCAAATAGACTTGGTGCGTGCCTGCGCCGCCGCCGGTGAAGCCGATGTCGGTCAGTTTCGCTTCGCCGGGGCCGTTGACGACACAGCCGATGATGGAGACGCTCATGGGCGTTGTGATGTGGGCGGTGCGTTCTTCGAGCGCGGCGACGGTTTTGATGACGTCGAATTGCTGGCGCGCGCAGGAGGGGCAGGCGATGATATTCACGCCCCGCGCCCGCAGGCCGAGGGATTTCAACATGTCAAACCCCGCGTAAACTTCCTCAACCGGATCGGCCGACAGCGAGACGCGCACCGTATCCCCAATGCCGTCCCACAACAGCGCGCCCAAACCGATCGCGGATTTAATCGCGCCGGTGCGCAATCCACCGGCCTCAGTAATGCCCAAATGCAGCGGATAATCGCACGACGCGGCGAGGAGGCGGTAGGATGCGACGGCGAGGAAAACGTCCGACGCCTTTACGCTGATTTTGAAATTCGTGAAACCTTCGTCTTCCAAATGTTTGGCGTGGCCCAACGCACTTTCCACCAAACCTTCAGGGCAGGGTTCGCCATATTTTTCCTGAATGTATTTTTCCAAGGACCCGCCATTCACGCCGATGCGGATGGAACAATTATTATCCCGCGCGGCTTTCACGATTTCGCGCACGCGCTCTTGCCCGCCGATGTTGCCGGGGTTGATGCGCAAACAGGCCGCGCCCGCGGCGGCGGCTTCGATCCCGCGCTTGTAATGGAAATGGATGTCGGCCACGATCGGCACCGGGCTTTCGCGCACGATTTCGTGGAGCGCGGCGGTGGAGCCTTCATCCGGGCAGGACACGCGCACGATGTCCGCGCCAGCGACGGCGAGTTTTTGAATTTGTTCAATCGTCGCTTTCGCATCCGTCGTCAAAGTATTCGTCATCGACTGCACCGTAATCGGCGCCCCGCCGCCCACGGGGACTTTGCCAACCATAATCTGCCGCGACGGTCGGCGGTTGATCGTGCGATAGGGGCGGAGGCTGCTATTGAGGGACATCTTGTGCACTTTTAATTAGCGTATTTAAATCCGCAGACAAACTTTCCGGCGCCAGCGATACGTTTCGCATCACCGTGCCAGGCGCGCCAGGCGGGGTGATATTTTGATTATCGATATCGAAATTCAAACCCGACAAATTCCCAGTTGTTAAAGTCAGCCCCGCATCGGGCGGCACGCGGTAATAATCACCGGGGCGCATGACGCGCGAGAAAACGACTTGGCCGTCGCCCGCACGGACTTGCACCCAGCTGTCTTGCGCCGCGGTAATCGTCACGCGCGTTGCGGTTGGCGCACCATAAGCGATACCAGTTTGCGCTACATGTGGCGCGGCAGTGACGGACGAGGTTGGTTGCGGCGAAGTCGATGCAATTTGGGGCGGCGGAGTCGTGGGTGTAGTTTGCACGGTTACGGGTGCCGCGATCGTTGCTTGCACCGAGGGGGTCATCGGTGTTTCCGGCACAGTTGGCGGCATAGCCTGCGCGGCCGTCGGCGCGGGGGCGGGCGGAACGGCCTCCGCCTTTTGGCTTGGGTGCATGATGCCCCATAGCACAAACAATACGAACAGCCCGCCAATCACGCCCGCGATGATTTTAAAATCCGGCGTTTGATTATCCTCAATCGGTTTCGGCATTTCCAGTTCCGGCGTGCGCGGGCCGCCGCGGAATTCGCGTTTGAATTGCGCCGCCATGGCCGCGCCGTCCTGGCCCAGGTAATCGGCGTAGCTACGCACGAAGCCTTGCGCGTAAACCAGCTCCGGCAAATTCGGCCAATCAGAATCTTCAATCGCCTGCAAATAGATGCGGCGGATTTTCAGCATATCCGCGACTTCTTCGACGCTTTGGCCGCGTTCTTCACGCACTACTTTAAGAGCTTGACCTGCGGAGTTTATATTGGCCGGCGCCATGGGGCGGCCTTCGCCACTGGGGCGCGGCGGACGGCGGCGCGGTGGCTGGGGGGCGGGGCTCTTTTGCGGCTCAGACATTCAAAACTCCTATCCCTTATTATTGGGGGCAGATGCCCTCGTCCCAACCTATCCCACAACGGGCGGCGGGGTTTGCGGCAATAGGCCCAGTTCAATCTGATGATCCTGAGCAAAGGCGCGCAGGGCCGCACGGTAGTCCTGAACAGGCGAAATGTCCAGAATTTGATGCATGAAATCCTTAATTTCCCCCACCGACAGACTTTGGATCAGGGTTTTGATCGCGCCGACGGCGGGTGCCGACATGGAAATCGACGTGATGCCGATGCCGATCAATGCAATCGCTTCCAGCGGGCGGCTGCCCATCTCGCCGCAGAGCGACAACGGCACATCGGCCGCGCCGCAAGCCCGCACAATCTCGCGCAGCATTTTCAGGAAACCATGGCACAGCGGATCAAACACGCCTTGCAAGTGCGACGAACCGCGATCAACTCCGTAGGTATATTGAAAGAGGTCATTCGACCCGATGGAAACAAAATCCGCCTCCGCCAATAGTTCATCCATCTGCCACATCAGCGCAGGAACCTCCAGCATCACGCCGAGTTTCAAGCTATGCGGCATCGGAATTCCAGTGCGCGCGGCATGATCACATTCCATGTCCAAAATCCGGCGCGCCGATTGCACTTCGCCTACCGCTGCGACCATTGGCAACATGATTTGCAGCGCGCGTCCGTTTGCGGCGATTAACAAAGCGCGAAACTGATGCCGCAGCATCGCAGGACGATCAAGGCTCACGCGGATTCCGCGCCAGCCGAGCGCGGGGTTTTCCTCGGGCAGATGTGGCAGGTAAGGCACCTTTTTATCCGACCCGATATCCAACGTGCGAAACACCACCGGCCGGTTGCCGCTCTCCATCATCACGCGCGCATAGATTTGCGATTGTTCATGCACGGATGGATAACGCCCCAAAGCCATAAAAGGAACTTCGGTACGATATAAACCGATGCCGTCCGCGTCCAATGCTTTCAAATCCGGTAAATTGCTGAGCAATCCGGCATTAATATTCAAATGAATCCGCACGCCATCGCGCGAAACCGCCGGGCCGCGCGGCGCGGAAGGCATCGCAACCATGGCGGTTTGCAAGGCGAATTGACGTTGTTCTGTTTCCTCAATCAGCTCTTGCGGCGGTTCGATATAAAACTGCGCGCGGTCGGCATCGACAATGACCACATCGCCGTCCTCGACATGCATCAGCAAATTTTTACACTGCCCGATAACGGGAATATCCATCGCGCGCGCCATGATCGTCACGTGCGAGGATGGCGAGCCGGCCTCCAGCGCAATGCCGCGCACAAAGGACATATCATAATGCAACAGATCGGCGGCGCTGATATCCTGCGCGACCAAAATTGTTCCGCCCGAGATAACAGGCGACGTCGCATCATCACCCAGCAATATATGCAATAGCCGCTGGGAAACATCGACGAAATCCTGGGTGCGGTCTTTCAGATATAAATCCGTCGCGCGTGATAGGCGCGCGGTGGTTTCATCCTGCACGGCTTGCACGGCGGCTTCGGCCGTCAGGCCTTGCGCGATCCGGTCATGAATTTTTTTCAGCCAGCCGCGATCCGCCGTAAAGAGCAAATAGGTCTCCAGGATTTCATGCGCGGATTGTTCCGCCGTGCCGGATAATAACGTATCAAAATTGCTTTGGAGTTTCGTGAGTGCGGCATCGAAACGCGCGCGCTCAGCCGCCGGATCGTCCGCGACAAAATTCTGTATGACCGCTTTGCGTGACAGGCGCACGGCGCGGCCAAGGGAAATCCCGTGATTGAAACAAATACCAGGCACGCGAATGGGCTCCAGGCTCGGCGATCCGGCGGTGACGGTTTCATCGCGGCTGATCAATGCTGCGCTGGCAACCAATTCCGTCACCAGCATCGCGATGGTGGCCAGCATATCGATAAACTCAGGCGCAAATTCTTGGTTGCGGCGCGATTGCACGACTAATACACCGCGCGTTTTCTGGTCGCGCAATAACGGCACGCCGCAAAAGGCGTGATAGGGCTCTTCACCTGTTTCAGGGCGGAAGGCAAAACGCGGATCGGTGGGTGCGTCTTTAATATTCAGGGGGCGTTGCGTCGCCGCGACTTCGCCCACCAAACCTTCGCCGACGCGCAGGCGCGTAACATGCACCGCGTCGTGCTTCAAACCATGCGTGGCGAATAATTCCAAAACTTCGCCCGCGCGCATAATGTAAATCGAACAAACGTCAGCGCGCAATTCCGCAGCGACTAAATTCGTGATGCGCTGGAGCTTCGCGTCTGTTTCGAGCGGGCCCGCCATGACGTCGCGCAAATGCGGCAGCAGTCGAGCGATCACCCGCATCAAGGATGTGGGAGAGGGTCTCCAATCCGCGATTTTTTGAATAGTCCCGAGCACATGGCGGGCATAGCATGAGCATCATAAAACCGAAAGCGTTTTGCCGCCAAACATCTTGGTAATTTGGCAATCAAAGCTTGGGTAATTTTATATCTTTGTTTGCAGCGCCAGCGTCACCAAAGTTTGCGCGACGAGTTCGCCGATAATATCCGCGCAAGGTTCAATCTTTTTCACCATACCGACTGATTGGCCTGCCATGACGGAACCGGTTTCAACGTCGCCATCCACCACCGCGCGGCGCAGGGCGCCCGCCCAGAAATGTTCGATTTCCAGTTGAGCGGCCTTCATATCCAATTCACCGGACTCGTATTTTTTAATGACAGATAATTGCATTTCGGTAAAATTTTTCGTGCCTTCGTTTTGTACGCCGCGTACAGGAATAACCGGAAAACGTGGATCGATTTGTACTGACGGTGTCGCGTCGCGTGCCTCAGCCTTGATAAAAGCCTGTTTGAATTTTGGGTGCGCGATACATTCCGCCGCGCAGACAAACCGCGTGCCGAGCTGCACGCCAGATGCACCCATTTCCAGATATTGCGCAATCGCTTCACCGCGGCCGATACCGCCTGCGACGAAAACCGGAACTTCTTTAATATGCGGTAAAATTTCCTGCGCGAGCACCGACGTTGAAACAGGGCCGATATGGCCACCGGCCTCATGCCCTTCAATGACCAATGCATCCACACCGGATTTAATCAGTTTTTTTGCCAGGACGAGGGCAGGGGCGAAGGCGATAACTTTACAACCATGCTCCTTTAATTTTTTAATCGATGCTACCGTTGGCAGTCCGCCCGCCAACACGACATGCGAAATTTTTTCCTCACCGCAAATTTTGATCAACGCATCCAGTTGCGGATGCATCGTAATCAAATTCACGCCAAACGGCTGTGACGTTTTCTCGCGCGTCTTTTGAATCTCCACGCGCAAAAATTCCGGCGGCATGGAACCCGACGCCAATACGCCAAAACCGCCCGCATTGGAAATCGCGGCAACCAAATTTGCCTCGCTCACCCAGGTCATCGCGCCGCCCAGGATGGCGTATTTGCAACCCAAAAATTCCGTGCCGCGCGCCCATAAATTTTCCAAACGGCGCTGCGCATATTCATCTGGCATAAAGCGCCGCAGCACATGCACCAGGGTCGGCATCCATTCCTGGAGCGCAAGAAAATTCGTCTCCGGCAATTCCGGCCAGCGGATGTCAAAGGGCAGTTTAGGCAGGTTGATTTGGCGGGGCCGTTGCGCCGCTCGCGCGCGCAAATCTTCCAGGTCAGGTTTGGGTAGATTCACCATGGGCGCATTTTACCCGGATCCACACGCAAATAAAAGCAAAATTATTCCGCCGCATCCAGGCCGTAAGCCGTATGGAGTGCCCGGAGCGCCAATTCCGTATATTCATCCTTGATTAATACCGAGGTTTTAATTTCGGACGTCGAAATCACCTCAATATTAATGCCTTTTTCAGCCAGGATTTGGAACATTTTCAATGCCACGCCCGCGTGCTGTTTCATCCCCACGCCGATGGCGGAAATTTTCACGATGTCGCTGTCGGTATGGATGGCTTTGAATGTCAAACGGCCGGCGGTTTTTTCTTCTTCAAAAATCCGCACCGCCTGGGCTAGGTCGCGTTTGCCGACCGTAAACGTCATATTCGTAATCGCATCCGCGCCGATCGCGACGTCCTGGACGATCATGTCCACGATAATGCCTGCGCCCGCCAACGGGGCGAAAATACTCGCCGCCAGGCCGGGTTGGTTATGGACCGCTTCGAGCGTTATTTTCGCATCGTCGCGTGAAAACGCCAAACCGCTGACCAATTCTTTTTCCATGATTTCATCCTCGTCTGAAATGAGTGTGCCCGGGAGGTCCGATCCGATTTCCGGCGCGAAGGTAGACAAAACCTGTACGCGCACGCGGTGGCGCATCGCGATAGCAACCGAACGCACCTGTAAAACTTTCGCGCCGACGGATGCCATTTCCAGCATTTCCTCAAACGACACGCGTGGGATTTTTTTCGCGCGCGTGACGATGCGCGGGTCGGTGGTGTAAACGCCGTCGACATCCGTATAAATGTCGCAGCGCTCAGCCTTTAAAGCCGCCGCCAATGCAACCGCTGAAGTATCGCCGCCGCCGCGGCCGAGAGTGGTGATGCGCGCGCCATCCGACAAACCTTGAAACCCTGCAACAACTGGAATTTCTCCGGCAGCAATACAGGCACGCAGGTCTTCAGTTTGAATATCAACAATCCGCGCGCGGCCATGCTGCATATCCGTCACAATCGGCACTTGCCAGCCGAGCCATGACCGCGCTTTTAATCCGAGCGATTGCAGCGCGAGTGCAAACAGTCCCGATGTTACCTGTTCGCCCGACGCCAAAACGCTGTCATATTCGCGCGTATCATGATTGCTGGTAATCGCATCGCAGTATGCCACCAATTGATTGGTCACGCCCGACATCGCGGATACCACAACGGCCAGTTGATTGCCGCGGTCGAATTCCGCCTTGGTTTTTTGCGCGGCCACCATGATGCGATCAATATCGCCCACTGATGTGCCGCCGAATTTTTGCACGATTAAAGACATGGTATTTCCTGTATATCCTTGGTAAAACAGATGCGATGGGAAATCAAGCAACCAGCCGCATTATTAGCGAAGTCGCACAGTTTGACGCCGTCGGCGGCGAGTGGTGGGACGAGCATGGGCCGTTCAAGCCATTGCATCTGCTGAATCCGGTGCGGATGGGATATGTCATTTTGCAAATAAAAGAACATTTATTTTCTCCCGTCATCCCCGCGAAAGCGGGGATCCATGGCGCGGACTTGTCAAATGATATTGGGTTGAAATTATGTTCCCTGGATTCCCGCTTTCGCGGGAATGACGGTGTTTTGGAAGATTTAAAAATCCTTGACATCGCGTGCGGCGGTGGACTGGTATGCGAACCCCTCGCGCGATTAGGTGCGCAGGTGACGGGGATTGATACCAGTGCAAACGCAATTGCCGCCGCGCGCGCGCATGCGGCGGCGCAGGATTTGGATATTGATTATCAATGTTGCGCGCTGGAAGAATTTTCGCCGCGCCAGAAATTCGACGTCATCACGGCGTTAGAAATTCTCGAACACGTCGCCGACCCGGCGGCATTCGTAAAATCCGCCGTGCGTTTACTGAAACCCGGGGGGTTGATCATTTTTTCCACGATTAACCGCACGGCGAAATCCCTGCTGCTCGCAAAAATCGCGGCGGAGGATATTTTAAAAATCATCCCGCGCGGTACGCATGATTGGAATCAATTCATCCAACCATCCGAATTGGCTGAGGCCTGCGAGGCCGCCGATCTGACGGTGAAAAATATGATTGGGTTAAAAGTAAATCCCATCCGCGCAGGCGCAGCGATATTTGCGCTATCAAATGATGTCAGCGTGAATTATTTTTTGACCGCGACGCATTAAAGATTATCCGCCACGTCATCCAACCCCATCGCGCGTAATTTTCGTTTACGTTCACGCAATTTGCGTGCCGCAATAGCCTCTTCCGCCGCGCGGCCGCCAAGGATGATGCCGCCTTCCAGGCGCAGCGCCTTTTCCAACTCCTTAATCAAAACTTCTTCGCGTTCCGGATCACGCCGGTCCAGCGGTTTTTCAGTGCGAATTTCGCGCACCAGGCGGTCCACCAAAACCGTCTGCGCCATCGGTAATTTTCCAGACGCCAGTGCCGCGCGCAACGATGCCAGTTGCGGCGTATCCGGCGTTTTCGAGGTTCCTGGCTTCCCCAATGTGACTTCAATCACGCGCAATAGAAATTCATAAAAATTAAACTGCTGGCCGAGCAGCCCATCGATGATTTCCGGAAAACACAAATAATCCGCAATCCATTCATCCAGCCAAGTAACCAATTGCCGATCCTGCGCTTCATTAAACCAACCAATAATGACGCTCAGTTTCTGCTCTCGCGCCACATAGGCGCCCGTTTGAAATTCCAACGTCACGAGATGATTAAAATTCATCTGCGCCGCTGCTGCGTTATCGCGCACCACCGCCGCATGCGTGGTATTGATTTCATCCGGCAATAATCCAGGCAAACTTTTGCGCATATCCATAAAGCGTTTCGCACGCGCGTGGATTTCCTTGTAAAACTCCATGAGAACCGCAATGCGTTCCGCTGTTGTAACGCCCGCTTTACGCGCCTGCGCCGTGCCGACCTGGTGAAACGCCGCAGTGATTAAACTATTCATTTCATCAAATTTTTTCAGATAACTTTGGCTGTACAACATCTCAAGCGGACAAATCTGAAACTTGTCTAAAAACATTTTCAACAGCCGCGCCACCGCCATCCGCGCGGGCAGGACGGAGCAGGCGTCAAAATCCTTGCACAGCGGCGCCGTTTCTGGATTGCCTGTCAGCGTCAGCGGTGCATCTTTATCGTCGCGCGCCTGTTGGAAAATTTCGCCCGACCGCGTATTGCCCGTCATGGACGTGGTCTGTTTCATAATGCGCGCCGCGGTGGCATCCTCGCGTGTCCGGAGCAGTTTGGCCAGCATCACGCGCGCGTCTTCCTCCTGGTCGTAGGTGGCCTCGGCCAGCCAGCGGCCGTCGCGCTGCAATTCGATCTCAAAGCTAACTTTACTGAACATCCCAGGCTTTCTATAGTAACGGCCAAATTAGCAAACCTACGGATTCGCGCCAGCCATGACATTCGTCGTCCTCGACGCCTGCATTAAATGCAAATACACCGACTGCGTGGAGGTCTGCCCGGTCGACTGTTTTTACGAGGGCGAAAACATGCTCGTCATCAACCCCGATGAATGCATCGACTGCGGCGTCTGCGAGCCCGAATGCCCCATCAACGCCATCGTCCCCGACACCGACGGCCGCGCGGCGAAATTCCTGGAATTAAACCGGGAGTTTTCAACTGGGCCGTGGCCGAATATCACGCGCAAAAAACCCGCGCCGGTGGATGCGGATGCCTTTAAAGACGTGCCGGATAAGTATCCGGATCATTTTAGTGATATGCCGGGGAGCGGGGATTAGGGTTTTGCTTGCAATTGTATCCCAAATGGGATACAATTAAAAATCAACCGGAGAAACCCATGCCAAGAGTCGCCGCCAAAACCGCCTATATCCGCGCCCGCATCGAACCTGAAATCAAGGCCGAATTCGATAAATTGCTCGATAAACTCGGCCTCTCGATGAGCGACGCCATCGGCATATTATTCCGCTGGTCCATCCGCGAAAAACGCGTGCCATCGGAAGTAAAAGTTCCCACCGCAGAGTTGCGTAAAGCTATGGCCGAAGCGCGTGCCGGAAAATATAATCGATCATTCAAAACCGTTGATGAAATGCGCCGTTATTACGGCGACCTGAAATAATGCTGGAAATCAAGCAGACTGGCCGTTTCGATAAACAATCCAAACGGATGCAAAAACGCGGCAAACAAACCGCGAAGCTATGGAATATTGTCGAGATTCTGGCCACCGGAAATACGCTTGAGCCCAAACACCACATGCATAAATTAAAAGGGGATTGGGCTGGCTATTGGGAATGCCACATCGAACCGGATTGGTTGCTGGTATTTGAATATGTTGAACCAGATATGCTCGTCCTTGTCGCGACCGGAACGCACAGTGATTTGTTCAAATAGTTTTCTTCTTCTCCAACAACAACCACACCGGCGTCGCCACGAAGATCGACGAATAAGTTCCGATCAAAATGCCAAAGATCAGCGCAGTCGTGAAATTCCGAATAACTTCGCCGCCGAAGACGAAGAGCGAAATCAACACCAGTAACGTCGTCCCCGACGTCATCATCGTCCGGAACAGGGTTTCATTCAGCGACAGATGTGCGATGTCGAGGAAGGATTTAGAGCGATACTTGCGCATATTCTCGCGGATACGATCGAACACCACGACGGTATCATTGAGCGAATAACCCGAAATCAACAGCACCGCCGCGACCGTCGAAAGATCAAAATCCAAATGGAAGATCGCGAAAAACCCCAGCGTTAAAACCACGTCATGCAACAAACACACCACCGCCGCGATGGAAAACCCGCGGTCGAACCGAAACCACAAATAGGCCAGCGTCCCACCGATCGACAGCAGCACGGCGTATAAAGATGTTTTGATCAATTCGCCGCCCACCTGCGGGCCGACGGCTTCGATGCGGCGATATTCGCTCACTCGGGTTTCGAAATGCCCGCGCACGGCGGCAATTGCCGCCTGGTTGCCCGCATCACCGCCGCTTTGTTGCGGAATGCGCATCATGACGTCACTTGCATCCGCGCCGACTTGCTGGAGCGTAATCTGCCCCAGATTCATGGTGTTCAATTCCGTCCGTAGGGCGGCAACATCCGGCGCGGTTTTGAACTTCGCCTCAATCACCAATCCGCCTTTAAAATCGATACCGAAATTCAGGCCGGGCGTGAAAGATAAAACCAACGACGCCAATACCAACACGGATGAAAAGATCAGCGAAATTTTCCGCAGATTCAAAAAATGAATATTGGGATTGTCGGGGATCAGACGGATCGGTTTGAACATGATTAACTCGTTTTCATTTCTTTTGTTTTCGCAAAAGGCAATTCTTTGGGCCGCGTCGCCGTATACCACGTCATCAAAATCAACCGCGTCAACCAGACGGCGGAGAAGAGGGATGTAATCACACCAATCACCAGCGTCACCGCAAATCCGCGCACGGGCCCGACGCCGAATGACATCAAAGCCAGCGCGGAAATAAAGGCCGTCAAATTCGTATCCACCACCGCCGACATCGCACGCGCGTAACCCGCATCAATCGCGGCGAGCGGCGTGCGACCGCCCAAATATTCCTCGCGGATGCGTTCGAAAATCAAAACGTTCGCATCGACCGCCATACCGATCGTCAAAACCATCCCGGCGATACCGGGCAGGGTTAACGTCGCCTGGAACAACGACATCACCGCAAAAATAAAAATCATATTCGCGAATAACGCGACGACCGCGAACAACCCCCATAACGCATAAGATACAATCACCAACACACTCACCAACCCCATGCCGATGAGTGACGCATTGCGTCCCGCCAAAATCGAATCCGCGCCGAGCGTCGGGCCGACCGTGCGTTCTTCAATAATCGTCAGGGGCGCGGGCAGCGCACCGGCGCGCAATAACAGTGACAAATCATTCGCACCCTGCGTATCGAAATGGCCGGAGATTTGTCCGGCACCGCCCGTGATGGGTTCGCGGATCACGGGCGCGGAAATGATTTTATCATCCAGCACAATCGCAAACGGCTTGCCGACATTTTGCGTCGTCACGTCGGCGAAACGCCGCGCACCGACGGCATCAAATTCAAAACTCACCACCGGCTGGCCGTTTTGGTCAAACGACGTGCGCGCATCACGCAGCATATCGCCGGTGATCAATGAGCTCTGCTTCACTGCCAGAAAATGCGCCGGATCTTCCTGCATTGGCAGGCGCAAATCGCCCATCGGCGCGACCAAAGAATCCGGCGCGGCGTCGATATCCACCATGTGGAACGAAAGCTTTGCGGTCTTGCCCAAAATTTGTTTAATTCGCTCTGGGTTATCCACGCCGGGCAATTGTAAAATAATCCGGTCGGTGCCTTGGCGCGCGATCACGGGTTCTTTGGTGCCGGTTTCGTCGATACGGCGGCGCACGATTTCAATGGATTGATCCATCGCCTGATCGCGGCGTTGTTTTAAACCTGCATCCGTTAATTTCACCGTCAACCGATCGCCCGATTGCGTGACATCCAAAGCCGGATCCAGTTTATGCAACTTCGCTTTCGCATCATCCATATGCGCGGTATCACGCACCGTCAACGACAATCCATCCGCCTGCGCCGACAGATCCCGATACCCCAAATTCGCCTCGCGGAAAGTACGGCGCACGCTGTCGGTCAGGCCTTCGTAATAATCGCCCAGCGCCTTATCGACTTCGACCTTCATCAGCAATTGCGCGCCGCCTTGCAGGTCAAGGCCCAAATTCACCGTTTGATGCGGCCACCAGGCGGGCAAGCTTTTGACAATATTATTCGGCAACAAATTCGGCGCAGCATAAATCGCGCCCAGCAATGTGATGGCGATAATCAGACCAATCTTCCAACGCGGCATAAACTGCATTATAGCCTCCCCCTTGTGGGGAGGCACAAAAATTCAAGCGAGCGAAGCGAGTGCGGAATTTTTGGGTGGGGGTTCTGGAAAGGCGTGAGCTGATCCCCACCCAAAACGCGTGCCGCGTTTTGACCTCCCCACAAGGGGGAGGTTGTTCTTTTGTTTTTTCCGTACATAGATTTCATTAAGCAGATTTTTTCTTGGCTGTTGAATCATCATTCGCCGCTACTTCCGGCTTGATCACATGCGAAATCGTCGAGCGCAACACTGCCACGCGTACGCCGTCGGCCACGTCCACCGTGACCTCACTCGCACCCTCTGGCGCGTGAACGATCGTGCCGATGATGCCGCCGCCTGTGACGATGCGATCACCCTGTTTCAAAGCATTCATGGCGTTTTTATGCTCTTTCATGCGCGCCTGTTGCGGGCGGATGATCAGGAAATAAAACACCGCGAAAATCGCGATCAGCGGCAAAAACTGCATCATATCCGGCGAAGCGCCCGCCGTGGTCGGCGCGCCCGCGGGCGTGTCCGGCATGGCGGTGCTGTTAGTCGTTACAGGCGGTGAAGGAGGGGTGTCAGCCATGATGCTTTCCAGGGTTGTAATGTGGCGGGCACTATAGCCAAAGCCCGCCCGCGCGCAACTGGAAAGTCCGCACAATTTAATTGACGTATATATACGATTGTTCTATAACTTGCCTATCGGCCGCCGTGAGACCTCTCCCGGCGGCCGAAGACTGTCTGGTCTGGCGGAATAGGGGTGTGGCTCAATGGTAGAGCATCGGTCTCCAAAACCGAGGGTTGTAGGTTCGAGTCCTATCGCCCCTGCCATCCGCCTTCGCTAAATTTTGCCTTTGGCAAAATTTTAGCTCCGGCGAGATGATGACTCGTCTCGCCATAGCTGCGAAGCAGCGACGGCGGAAGACGGACTGGTAAAGAAAGAGAAAGAAAAAATGAGTGAAAAACAAAGTTTAGACATCGGCAAATTCGCCGCCGAGGTGCGCCAGGAAGCCAACAAAGTCACTTGGCCCTCGCGCAAGGAAACTGGCGTGACGACCGGGATGGTCATTTGGATGGTCATCATCGCCTCTTTGTTTTTATTCGGCGTGGATTTCGCCGTGCAGCATTTGGTGCGCGGCTTACTTAGTTTATTTTCGTAGGAGTTAAAAATGTCAGAAGTTGCAACAACCGAAACCCCCGCCGCACCAACGCACGCGCCCGACGGCGTGAAACTGCGCTGGTACGTCGTCCATGTCTTTTCCGGTTTTGAAAACCGCGTCCAACAAATCATCCGCGAAAAAGCGGCCAAGCAAGGCATCGCGGAACACTTCGGCGAAATCCTTATCCCCACCGAAGAAGTCATCGAAATCAAACGCGGCCAACGCAAACAGGTCGAGAAAAAATTCATGCCCGGTTACGTCCTGGTGCAAATGGCGATGACGGACGACGCCTGGCATTTGGTGACTGCGATCGACCGCGTCACGGGCTTCCTCGGCGCCGGGAAAAAACCCACGCCGATCACGGATAAAGAAGCACAACGTTTGGTCAGCCAAGGCAAAGGCAATAATGCCGACGGGTCTGAGAAAAAACCGCGCAGCCTGATCGTCTACGACATCGGCGACCAAGTGCGCGTGACAGACGGCCCGTTCAACAGCTTTACCGGTACGGTCGAAGAAGTCGACGAAGACCGCCAACGCCTGAAAGTTTCCGTCTCCATCTTCGGCCGTGCGACACCGGTGGAGCTGGAATACGCACAGGTGGAAAAAGGGAAGTAGTAATCTACACCACACTGTCACCCCGGGACAAGCCCGGGGTGACAGTGCTATTATTTATAATGACTGCCCAACGCCCATCCTACCTCAACTTCGACAAAACCACCTACGCCTGGGAACCCGGCGTCAACTACCGCCAACACCCCCAGCGTTACCGTGTCGGCAAAGGCGAGCAGGGCGTCTTAATTTGCGAGCCCTATAAAACCGAGATCGGCCAACACTGGCGTTTCAAAACGCCGGACATCGCGGCGGAAAGCAGCGAAACAATTTTTAAAATGTTCGAAACCTATGTGGCCGACGGCGATTTCGTCGGCGCCGACATGGCGCGCAAGTTTTTGCAAATGGGCTACACCCGCGCGCGCCGCTATGCGAATTACAAGGGCGGCAAAAAATACGATAAAGATCACAACTACGCCAACCTCCCGCGCGGCACCGGCGATCCTAAGAAGGCGGAAAGCGCTGCCATGTTTTACAAACAATGGCGCGCGGCTGAAGCAAATGAAAAATACGCTGCCGGTAAAAAAGCTTGGCAAGAAAAATACGGCTAATATTAATCTTTCACGGGCCCGGGCTTAGGTTTTTGTTTTGGCTTGAAGTCCACCCCCGGCGCTGGCGGTTCGCCAAAGCGGTTGGCATGCGGTTGCCCAGGAATAATGCCAAGCCAAATCAACATCATAAGAATGATAATGACGGCTAACCCCATAATTGCTAGGGCAATATTCTTTGGCAGAAAACTAAAGGCTAAAATCGCCACGCCAATTTCAAACCCAAGTGCAATTAATACTAGCCATCCTGATTTATCAAAGTCATGCAATCTCGGAATACAGATATACATCAGTAAAGCTTCGCTGATGTGCAGGCGCGTTGGAATAAGGACATTAATTATAGCATACAATGCAAATACGCCTCCGAGACTCGCCCAGTAAGTCGCGCGATTAATGCGCTTTTTTAAAAGACTTCTCATGCTCTCTCCGCCCAAATGCTTTTTATGGCTGCAAATTTAATCTCCGTAACGATACTTGTCAATCGTAATTTCTCTTGGTATCGCCGCCTCTTGGCTTACACTTCCGCACCACCTATAATAGCGCCATGCAAGACCTTATTCCCTCTATCCTCTCCGGCGGCGCATACACGTGGCTCGCGGCAGCGCTAATTATGATTATGCTGGAAATCGCCGTGCCGTCGAATTGGCTGCTTTGGCCGGGAATCGCGGCTTTTATCACCAGCACGATTTTATACTTCGCGCCTGATTTGCCCTGGACGGGCGCGGTGATGATTTTCGTGATCCTAAGCATTTTGTCTCTTTATGTCGGCCGCCGCTATGTGAAATTGGCGAATAACAAGAAAACCGATGCCCCGCACCTGAACGCCCGCGCGGCGCGAATGGTTGGGCGGCGCGGCTCTGCGCTAGCGGATGGCCCTGACGGCAACTCCCGCATCCAAATTGACGGCGTCGATTGGCCGGTGCGCAGTGTGGATAACGCTCCCCTCAAAATCACTGATCCGCTTGAGGTTTCCGGGGTCGACGGCACCACCCTCATCGTAAAACCCTTGAAAATGAATTAGTTAGGCGCGCACCATTATCGGTGCATAAATGCCACAGGGGGCGGAAAACGCACTTTCCCTTGCTTGACGGTACCCCCCTGAATCCCGTAATTTTTTCCTACCTTTAAAGGAGGGTTTACCAATGAAACTATCACGCAAAGCGCTGTTGCTTTTGCTCGCTCCCGCTCTGTTGGCTGCTTGTTCTGTTCGTCAACTGGCTGATGGCAGCTACACCACTTGCCACGTTGGCAGCTCATGCCAAGTTGGCCCACAAGGCGCTGTAAAAACGCCTGGTCCAATGCTGCATACGCCGATGCACCACCACCACCATGTTGTGGTTAAAAAGCCTGGCCAACCAGCGCACGTAGTAACTACGGGCAAAGGCGTACCGGCAAAGCCACCAAGAACTGACGACAGCATCAACGACAAATAGTCGTTCTTCTGTTTTATTTTTGAAAACGCCCCGTTATGCGGGGCGTTTTTATTTTGAATGATTTACTTACTTAAAATACTTGCCGTGCCGCGAAAAACCTTTATGCCAATCGCATGACCGACCTGTCGCACATCCGCAATTTCGCTATTATCGCGCATATCGATCACGGCAAGTCCACGCTGGCGGACCGCTTGATCGAACGTTGCGGTGGCCTGGAGATGCGCGAGATGAAGGCGCAAATCCTCGATAGCATGGATATTGAACGCGAACGCGGCATTACCATCAAGGCGCAAACCGTACGCCTGTCGTACAAAGCCAAAGACGGCCAGGAATACCAATTCAACCTGATGGACACGCCGGGGCATGTGGATTTCGCCTATGAAGTCTCGCGCAGCCTGGCCGCGTGCGAAGGCTCGCTCCTCGTCGTCGATTCCACGCAAGGCGTCGAAGCGCAAACCCTCGCCAACGTTTATCAGGCGATTGATAACAATCACGAAATTCTCCCCGTCATCAATAAAATCGATCTCCCCGCCGCCGAACCCGAACGCATTAAAGCGCAAATCGAAGAAGTCATCGGCATCGACTGTTCCTACGCCGCTGAAATTTCCGCGAAGTCCGGCATTGGAATTGATGAGCTGCTGGAAAAGATCGTCGAACATTTGCCGCCGCCGAAAGGCAATCGGGATTCAACACTGAAAGCCTTGCTGGTGGACAGTTGGTATGATGCCTACCTCGGCGTCGTCATCCTTGTGCGCGTTGTTGATGGCGAACTCAAACACGGCCAAAAAGTCCGTTTCATGGGCACGGGCGCGACCTATGACGTCGAACGCGTCGGTATTTTCACGCCAAAAATCGTCGTCACCGGCACGCTCGGCCCTGGCGAGATGGGTTTTATCACGGCGGGGATGAAGGATATTTCCCTGACCAAGGTCGGTGATACCATCACCCTAGACCGCACGCCCGCGGCGGAAATGCTGGCCGGATTTAAACCATCCGTGCCGGTGGTGTTCTGTTCACTCTTCCCAACCGACAGCAGCGAATTTGAAAAACTGCGCGAAAGCCTCGGCAAACTCAAACTCAATGATTCCAGTTTCCATTTTGAGCAAGAATCCTCCGCCGCGCTCGGGATGGGTTTCCGCTGTGGCTTCCTCGGCTTGCTGCATATGGAAATTATCCAGGAACGCTTGGAACGCGAATTTAACCTCGACCTCATCGCTACTGCGCCGTCGGTGGTTTACCGCCTCCACATGGCGGGCGGCGTGAATATGGGGAAGATGATCGAGCTTTATAACCCCGCTGATTTCCCCGATGTCAGCATGATCAAATACATCGAAGAACCCTGGATCAAGGCGACCATTTTGTGTCCGCAGGAATATCTTGGCGGCCTGCTGCAACTCTGCGAAGAGCGCAGGGGGGAACAAGTGGAAATGAACTACGTCGGCAACCGCATGATGCTGGTCTACCGCCTGCCGCTGAACGAAGTGGTATTTGACTTCTACGACCGCCTGAAATCCATCTCGCGCGGCTATGCGAGTTTTGATTACGCCCTGGACGGCTACCGCGAGGGCGACCTGGTCAAAATGGCCATCCTGGTCAACAGCGACCCCGTGGATGCCCTGTCGATGGTCGTCCATGCCAGCCAGGCCGAACGCCGTGGCCGCATGTTATGTGAAAGACTTAAAGACTTAATTCCAAAGCAATTGTTTAAAATTGCCATCCAGGCCGCCATCGGTGGCCGCGTGATCGCCCGCGAGACCGTTTCCGCCATGCGTAAGGATGTTACCGCAAAATGCTATGGCGGCGACATTTCCAGAAAGAAAAAGCTCCTGGAAAAGCAAAAAGAAGGCAAAAAACGCATGCGCCAGATCGGTAATATCGAGATCCCACAATCCGCCTTTATCGCCGCCTTACGAATGGGCGAGGAATAAGTACAATTCAATCAATAATTTACTTGTATGAAAGTATATAAGTTTATAATTTATATTATTATGAAACGCGGGATAAAATGGCACTAGATATGGATAAACGGGGGCGAGATATGACCCGGCGTTTGGCAGCGTTTTGGCCGCGGGTTCAGGAGGTCTTGGGGCAAGGGCAAACATTTTTAAATTTCTATAGAAAGGAAGCCTTGCCGCATGCCCGAGAGGCAAAGGAGCGGGGTGATATAGCCGAGGCGTGGCGGTGGAGAGTTTCCCCACTTCAGACGGAAAAGACCCGTCAATTCGAAGAAAGAGCAAATATGGCAGAAGCGAGGGCACGCGTGGCAGAAGCAAGTGCCAGCGCCGCAGAAGAGGAAAATGCTAGGTTGAGGCGAGATTTAGAGGTACACGAATTTTTAGGAGATTTAGAAGGACAAGATCGTCGCGTTATGGAGGCGAAGGTGAAACAGTTAGATTTGGATAGCAGAACCGATGGCAGAACCGGCATTCCAAATTCCCGCCGTTATGAGGAATATTTCGATGACGTGATATCGAGAGTATCTGAAGCGGATGAAATCTCTTTTTTGTTCATAGATATTGATCATTTTAAGCGCTTTAATAGTGCACATGGCCATCCTGAAGGGGATGTAGCTTTGAGACAAGTGGCGCAAGCAATGCAACAAGCGCTAGGAGAAGGTGACTTCCTTGCGCGTTATGGTGGTGAAGAATTTGTTATTATATTAATAAACCGTGATGCAGCATTGGTGGCCGAGAACATTCTCAATGCTATTCATGATAATCCGTATTTGCAACGTCATAAGGTGACAGTTTCCATCGGCGCCCAGACGGTGAACGGTGCAGAAGTAGATAGTACTATTAGGGATCGTGCGAATGTTTTGCTTCGCGAAGCTAAAGCTCAAGGTCGTAATCAGGCGCTTTTAGTTTTTGGCGATGGTGCCGAGCCTGTCAAAATCTTAGGCCGATCCGTATCTCATGATATCGCCCCCTCTTTTCCTGCAACGCCAACAATAACAACCCTAGTTGTGCCCATCGGCAAACCTGGCACGCAAGGATTGACCCCTTAAATTAATTTGCCAATGATGCGATTGGACTACCTGCAAAAGTATGATAAAAATTTCCCCCACATGGATTTAACTGAAAAAATACGTCTGCACGCCTTGTCGCGCGCGGACCTTGAGGCCGAGACGCTCGCGCTGCAAACGCAAGTCAAACAATTGCAATCCCAACTCGCCTCCGCGACGCAAATCGCTTTTTACGATTCTCTCACTGGGTTGCCGAACCGGCATGGCTATGACCGTTATGTTGCCACGCTTCGCACGCTGTCGCGCACGTCGGAATTTCAAGTCGCGCTCGATCACGGGCGCGGCGGCGGGTTATTGATCGCGCAGGTGGATATCGACCATTTCAAATCCATCAACACGATGCTCACGCACTTCGGCGGCGACGCGGTGCTGCGCGATTTCGCGAGCCGCCTGGCCAAGGGCACGCGCATGAATGCGGCCCCGCCGGACGGTCCGGCCAAGGGCGCGATGAACCGCTGTCTCGGCAGTCTGATCGTCGAGCAATATATGGTGCAAAACGGCATGAAGGGTAGCGACCTGATCTCCCGCTGGGGCGGCGAAGAATTTTTCTGTCTGTTCCCGCTGTGCTACCGCAACCAACACGAAGCGCGCGCGGCCTATGATGACGCCGACAAAATCGTGCAACGCCTGATGGACCGTATTCGCAGTGAACCGATTATTGTGCCGGTGAACGATCAAACTTATGAAAACATCAAATATTCCGTGATTGGAAATCCAGATCATTATTACCAAAGCGCGAAACTGATCGACCGCAACGGCAAAAACGTGGCGCTACCGATTTCCGCCTCCATCGGTTACGCGGTGGTGAGTTGGGAAGAACTCATGTCGCATGCGAGCGAAGATACTGCCCATCTGTTCCGCAACGTCGTCGATTTGTTGCGCCGCGCCAAGGAAACCGGGCGCAACCGCGCCGTCACCGTCCGCGCCGCCGCGCATGATAATCGCGCTGCCATTCATGTTTATGAAGGTCGCGCGCTGCATAAAACCACAACCGCGGAAATGCTGAGTTAGCAAATAACAACCTGTAATTGTCCGGTTTTACGCGTCGCAACCCTTGGTAATCGGTCGTTCAGGTTTTCGTAAAGATTTCCTGTCAGAATAAAAGAATCGGAAATCCGAAACTTCATGCAAAAATTTTGTCATATTCACGAAGCAGGTAGTGATGCCGCGCGCACAGCGGTGACGCTGCCGCAACTCACGGAAACCGCGCGCTTTTTCCGCGAGCTGGCGGAGCATTATAAACATATCGCCTTGCATGATGCATTAACCGGCCTGGAAAACCGCCATGCGGCGGCAGTTTATATCGATCATATTTTGACAACGGTGCGTAATCATCATCAGCAATTTGGTATCACGGATGGTTTTTTGATCGCGATGTGCGATGTCGATAAATTCAAATCCATCAATGATACCTTGGGGCATGATGCAGGTGATGCCGCGTTGACCGAATTTTCACGCCGCCTGGAGGAAGGCGTGCGCCGCCGCGTGGATGGCGCCCAGGCGCACCGTCGGCATTATGACAATTACGGCATCGAAACCGATCTCGTCGCACGTTATGGCGGGGAGGAATTTTTGCTGATGCTGCCGATGCAACGCTATAACCGCGAGAACGCACAGAACATCGCACGGCGGATTTATCATTCAGTTTGCGGCATTTATGACCTCCATGAAAACCGCGCGTGGGCGATGACGATGTCGATGGGACTGCATTTCGTCGCGTGGATAGAGGTGGAGGCATTCATTAAAAATTTCCCCGCACAGGAAAATTTGGACAGCAAAAATACCCAGCTCCATAAATTTTTATTCGACCACGCCGATGCAGCGGCATACGAGGCCAAAAATTCTGGCCGGGCGCGCGTATGTCTATGGGATAAAACCGCGCAGCAAATGGATACATTATATACCTATGGCGGTCCCGTTTCGGATGCGGTTTTGGCCAGCCGCCAATATTTCGCATAAACTTGCTGCGCGCGCGCGGATGCGCTATTGAACGTGCATGACGGATATTCAAAAAGAAAAACGCGCGGTGGCGATTTGGTTATTCGCCGTGGCCGCGATGGTGATGATTATGGCGATCATTGGCGCTATCACGCGCCTGACGGAATCCGGATTGTCGATTGCCGAATGGCAGCCCATCCGCGGCGCGCTGCCGCCGACGAACGCCGCGGATTGGGCGCAGGTGTTTGATATTTATAAAACCTCGCCGCAATATTTGTTGGTGAACCACGGCATGTCATTGCCCGAGTTTAAAAATATTTTCTGGTGGGAATGGGCGCACCGGGAGTGGGGGCGGTTGATTGGAATTGTTTTTGCAGCCGGTGCAATTTGGTTCTGGGCGCGCGGCGCGGTGAAACGTATCGGCAATAACCTTGGCAAAAATCTGATCGCGATTTTAATTTTAGGATTACTGCAAGGCGTTATGGGCTGGCTGATGGTCGCCAGCGGCCTGGTGCACGAACCTGCCGTATCGCATTATCGCCTGGCCGCGCATCTTTTGCTCGCTGTTGCGTTATATGTTTCTTGTTTGTGGGTCGCCTTAGAAGTTAGAGGTGGGAAGTTGGAAAAAATGCAACCTCCAACCTCCAACCTCCAATCTCTCTATAAACATTCCATCGCCGCACTTGGCATGGTGATCATCACCCTAATATGGGGCGCGTTCACCGCGGGTCTTCGCGCAGGTGTTCTTTATAACACCTGGCCACTCATGAACGGTCATTGGACGCCGGATAATTTCTGGATCATCCAGCCCTGGTGGAAAAATTATTTTGAAAATCACGGCGTGGTGCAATACGTCCACCGTACGCTCGCCTATATCACCAGTTTGATGTGTATCAGTATCGGATTGGTAACCTGGCGGCGTAAAGTGCCGCAACCCACTGCGCGTTGGGGCTATGCGGTTGCCGCCATGGGTTTTGTGCAACCCGCGCTGGGTATCGCGACGGTACTGACACAGGTCGATTTACATCCTGCCGTCACGCATCAAGCCGGGGCGTTTGTATTGATAGGGTTGTTAGTAATATGGATCACGCAGTTACGCAGTTTGCGTACTGACCGGCGCCCATAAAATATCATTAATATCTTCCGCGCCGGTTGCCAGCATCACCAGGCGATCAATCCCCAGCGCAATCCCACTACATTCCGGCAAACCGTGGTCGAGCGCCGCGATGAAATCCATGTCGATTGGATAGCGAAAACCGTACGTCTGTTCCTTGAAATCCATATCGGATTCGAACCGCAATAACTGCTGGCGCGCGTCGGTCAGCTCACTGAAACCATTCGCCAATTCCAATCCGGCAACATACATCTCCACCCGCTCCGCCACGCGCGGATCGGATTCTTTCACACGCGACAGGGCCGCCATATGCGCGGGATAATCATACAACAACGTCGGCGCGGGAGAGCCGAGCAGGGGTTCAATTTTCTCCCCCATAATGCGGAAGAAGATATCATCCCAACTATCACCCGCATCGGTGCGCACATTATTCGCCTGCGCGCCTGCGCGTAGTGCCTCAACATCACCCACCGTTTCCAATAATTGAATTTTACAATATTGCCAAAACGCTTCGGCAACGGAAATCACTTGCCACACACCAAATGGGTTCGAACGGTTATCTTTATATTTATATTCCGAAATTCCCGCCGCCACCGCGACCGCGCGCAATAACTGCACACAGTCATCCATAATATGCCAATAATTCGCGCCGGTGCGGTACCATTCCATCATCGCGAATTCGGGCGAGTGCGTGCGCGAGGTTTCGCGGTTCCGGTAAGTCTGGCAAATCTGGTAAATATCTCCCGCACCCGCCGTCAATAATTTCTTCATCGCAAATTCGGGCGAGGTATGGAGATACATCGTCGCGCGCGGCGAACCGTCATGATTTTCCAAAACGCTGGAAAAAGCCATAATATGCGGCTCCAGCCCGGGCGAAACTTGCAGCGCGGGCGTCGTGACCTCATGAAACCCGCAATCGTCAAAATATCCCCGCACCGCGCGGATGACCGCCTGGCGCGTGCGCAGCAGGGGCAGGCGCTTTGCAAAGGTTTCCGGTTGCCACCAATTCATGAAACCTGCTATGAACGCGGCAGTTCGGAAAGGCAAGTGATCAAATGAAAGTAGCAGCAATTACCCTGCGCGGCGGCAATGTCGTAGAGCACGAGGGCAAATTAATGGTCGTCGTGAAAAACGAAATCAACCAGCCGGGCAAGGGTGCGTCGGTATCCCAGGTCACCATGCGCGACGTGCGCAGCGGCAATAAAATGGAATTCCGTTTCCGGACGCAAGAAATGGTAGAACGCGTACGCCTCGACCAAATTGAAACGACGTTTTTGTATGGTGATGCCGAAAGCGGTTATACGTTCATGCAAAAAGACAATTACGAACAGATTATGGTGATGGCGGACATTGTCGGCGAGCAGGCTGCGTTTTTGCAGGATGGTATGGAAGTTGAAGTGGAATCCTATGAGGGCAAACCGCTGTCGGTCAGGCTGCCCGATACCGTGGTATTGGAAGTGGTCGAAGCGGAACCGGTTGTTAAAGGCCAGACGGCATCCTCATCCTATAAACCCGGTATGTTGTCGAACGGCGTAAAAGTCATGGTGCCGCCTTTTATCGAAGTCGGCACAAAGATTATCGTCCGCACCGAAGACGCATCCTACGTTGAAAGAGCCAAATGAACGCCCCCCAACGTTCCGCGCATATGACGATGATGGTGCGTGCCGCCGAAAAGGCGGGCAAAATGCTTGTGCGCGATTTTGGGGAACTGGAAAAACTCCAGGTCACGAAAAAGGGCGTGGGCGATTTCGTCACGCAGGCCGATTATAAGTCTGAAAAACTGCTGTACGAAGAACTGTCCAAAGCGCGCCCCGATTATGGTTTCCTGATGGAAGAGGGCGGCAAACGTGCCGGGAAAAATCCCGATTACGAATGGATCATCGATCCTATTGACGGCACTACGAATTTTATGCACGGCATTCCGTTCTGGGCGATTTCGATGGGTCTGGTGTTCAAGGGCCGCCCGGTTGCGGGCGTGGTATTTAATCCGATTACCGATGAATTATATTGGGCGGAGCGCGGGCAGGGCGCCTTTATGAACGCGGAACGTCTGCGCGTATCGGGCCGCACGAATTTGGAAGATGCAGTCGTACTCGCACAGGAACACTACCCGGGCCGCGTTCATGTCGGTCTGAAACGTGCGGAGTACAAAGCGGTCAAAACCCATGTCGGTAACACGCGCGTTTTCGGCTGCTCCTCCCTCGACCTTTGCTATGTCGCAGCGGGCAAAGTGGAATGTTACGTTGACCGCGGGCCGAAAGCGTGGGATTTCGCCGCAGGCATGTTAATTGTTCAGGAAGCCGGCGGTTACGTCACCACCATCGACGGCAGCAAGGATAAACTGCCCTATGCGGATAACATCCTGGCCGCCAATCCGAAAATCCATGCGCAGTTGTTGAGGCTGCTCAATGAGAAAGAATAACCCTTGCGCCAAACCCCTGAAACCCGCTAAAACGCTGCATGTCCAAAGAAGATCTCATTGAATTTGACGGCCAGGTGTTGGAGCTTTTGCCCAACGCCATGTTTCGCGTGAAACTGGAAAACGGCCACATGCTGCTCGCGCACACGAGCGGCAAGATGCGCAAAAACCGCATCCGCATCCTGGTCGGCGACCGCGTGCGCGTGGAGATGACGCCCTATGACCTCACCAAGGGTCGCGTGATTTTCCGGTATAAATAATTCTAACCTCCCCCCATCCAGTGCCGCGCAGCGGTGCTGGCGCGGTTGGGTGGGGGCCAGCTCCCGCCTTTCCGCAACCCCCACCCAAAAATTCGGCGCGCGATGCGCTTGAATTTTTGTGCCTCCCCGCAAGGGGGAGGCTGAGATATAGTGTAAATATGACTCTAATCATCCCAATCTTTATCGGCCTTGCCGCGGGCGTTAGCTCCGGCATCTTCGGCATCGGCGGCGGGATCATCATCGTGCCGCTGCTAATTTTCACGATGGGTTACACGCAAACAGAGGCCAACGTCACATCATTGGCGGCGATGCTGTTGCCCGTCGGCATCTTCGGCGTTTACGCCTATTGGCGCGCGGGTGCGCTGCCGATGCCACATATCTGGGCGGCGTTGTTGATCGCCTTTGGAATTTTAATCGGCGCCTATTTCGGCGCGCGCCTCGCCTTACTTTTACCGACGGATATTTTAACCAAAGCCTTTGCGGTTTTCCTGGTCCTCGTCGCCATCCGCATTTGGTTCAAAGCCGGATGAAACTTATCCTCGCATCCGCATCGCCGCGCCGAAAAGAACTGCTCGCGCAGATCGGCATCACGCCGGACGCGATCGTGCCCGCCGATATCGATGAAACCCCGCGGAAGGATGAACTGCCGCTACCCTACGTCGGGCGCATGGCGAATGAAAAAGCCGCCGCCATCGCCGCGCAATTTCCGAATGATATCGTGCTGGCCGCCGACACCATCGTCACCCTCGGCCGCCGCATTTTGGGCAAACCCGTGGATGCCAAAGACGCGGCGCGGATGTTGGAATTAATGTCCGGCCGCCGCCATCGAGTATGCACAGCAGTCACCGTCATCGCGCCCAATCAAAAATCGCGCAGCCGCACCACTGAAACCACCGTGCAAATCAAACGCCTGACCGACGCCGAAATCCGCGTTTATATCGCCAGCGGCGAATGGGAAGGCAAAGCCGGCGCCTACGCCATCCAAGGCCGCGCGGAAGTTTTCATCAAAGCCATCAACGGCAGCTATTCCGGCGTGGTGGGGTTGCCGCTCTATGAAACCGCGAATTTATTACATGATTTTCGCCTCTCCCTGTAGGGAGAGGCCGGTTTGCTTAGTGAGCAGCATAGCGTCGCGAACTTAGCAAACCGGGTGAGGGGAGCGTGACACGTAAAACCCCTCACCCAGCAAAATCTAAATTCGCTCCACTCATTAAGATTTTTCAACCCTCTCTCTCAGAGGGAGAGGAGAAATACCTTTTATAAACTGGACAAACCGTGAATAATTCGTCTATAACCGCCGCCTGACGTTCATTATGCCTGGGTAGCTCAGTCGGTAGAGCAAGGGATTGAAAATCCCTGTGTCGTTGGTTCGATTCCAATCCCAGGCACCAGTACTTCGTCCCAGGACGTCCCAGGAAATCCAAAAAAATAAATAAAATCAAATAGTTGTTAACGTTTTCTGTCCCAGAACGTCCCAGGAAATTCCTTGACATCCGGGGTTTGTGGGGGTAACATTGGGGTAACTTTCGTTTTTTTGAGGAATTGAAAAGAAGAGTTACCCCCAATGCCGCTAACTGACGTCGCTTGTAAAAACGCCAAACCCCGCGAGAAGCCGTACAAACTCTCTGACGGCGGCGGTTTATACCTGCTGATTCAGCCAGGCGGAGCCAAAAAACCAAGTGGCCCCAAATGGTGGCGGCTTAAATACCGCTTTGATGGCAAGGAACAATCCCTGTCTTTGGGCGTCTATCCCGATGTCGGCCTGAAAACCGCCCGTGAACGCCGTGATGAGGCGCGCAAACTATTGGCTGAAGGCATTAACCCCGGCGATCACCGCAAAGCTGTGAAAGTCGCCAAGACTATAAGCAGGGGCAACACATTTGAAGTCGTTACACAGGAGTGGCTGGAAAACAGGCAGGTGATTTGGTCGCCATCCTACCGTGATAAAATTTTCCGCAGGTTGGAAAAAGATTGTTTCCCATGGGTCGGCAAGCGTCCCATTGCGGACATCACCGCGCAGGAATTACTAGCCGTCCTGCGCCGCGTCGAAAAACGCGGCGTGCGTGAAACCGCCCACCGTGAATTGCAATATTGCGGGCAGGTTTTCCGCTACGCAATTGTGACGGGCCGAGCGAAATATGATGTATCTCGCGATCTGCAAGGTGCGTTACTGCCCATTGTAAAAGGACATCATGCCGCCATCACTGACCCGGTCGAATTTGGCGCGTTCCTAAAAGTATGTCGTGATTATCAAGGTGGACATGTGGTGCGCTGCGCCCTGCAACTTGCGCCGCTGGTGCTTTTGCGTCCAGGCGAATTACGCTACGCGGAATGGGCGGAAATAGATTTTGAAAATGCGCAATGGAATATTCCCGCCAAGCGCATGAAAATGAAAACCCAAGGCGCCCATATCGTGCCCCTGTCGCGCCAAGCCATTGCTATTTTAAAAGAATTAAAACCTCTAACGGGCAGGGGCCAATATATTTTCCCAAGCATCCGAACCCACCAACGCCCCATGAGCGATAATACCGTCAATGCCGCATTACGCCGCCTGGGGTATGATAAAGATACCATGACCGGCCACGGCTTCCGCGCCACCGCCCGCACCATCATGGATGAAGTCCTGGGCATCCGCCCCGATTTCATTGAGCACCAATTGCACCATGCAGTAAAAGACCCCAATGGCCGCGCCTATAACCGCACGTCACACCTGCCAGAGCGCCGCGACATGATGCAAAAATGGGCGGATTATTTGGATGGCCTTGCAAAATCTGGTGAGGGGTAGATTGATTATCCCAACACATACCACGACCCCTTGCCGGTGCCGTGATGTTTCAAATGGCCTTGCTGCACCAGGCGGCGGAGGTGTTCTTTAAGCGTATTGCGGCTGGCACCGGTGATGCGGATGGCGTCACCGATGGTCACACGACCATGCTGGCGTGCATGATCTATTATTTGCACAGCAAGTTCAGGTAACGCTGCAATCACCAGTTTTTCGCGTTCCACTTTTGCGGCAAGGCGGCGTTTTTGCTGCTGCAAGGCGCGCAAAAAGAATGTCAGCCACGGATGCCAATTAGGAATCTCTGTGCGGATACTGCCTTGCGTCTGGCGCAGCGCGAGATAATAACCTTCCTTGCTTTGTTCAATGACACTTTCCAGCGAGCTATAGGGGGCGTAGATGTAACCTGCTTGCAGCAACAGTAAGGTTGTCAGGATGCGGCTCAAGCGTCCATTCCCGTCCTGGAACGGATGGATTTCCAAGAATACCACAATAAAAATTGCAATCATCAACAATGGATGCAAGCGGCCATTCTCACGTGTTTCAGCAAGCCATGTGACAAGTTCAGACATCAGGCGCGGTGTGTCAAAAGGCGTAGCGGTTTCAAATACAATGCCAACCTGTTTGCCGGTTTCATCAAATGCCGTAACACTGTTGGAAGATTTTTTATAATCGCCCCGATGACGCTGGTCTTTTTCGCTATAACGTAAAAGATCGCGATGAAACTGTTTGATGTGGTTTTCCGTAATTTTAATATCCGGCCATGCCTGGAAAATCGTTTCCATCGTTTCGGCATATCCGGCCACTTCCTGTTCATCGCGGGTGGTGAAAGATTTGATTTCAAGATTGGCCAGCAGGCGTTCAACTTCGCGGTCTGATAATTTGCTGCCTTCAATCCGTGTCGAAGACCCGATGCTTTCAATCGTCGCTACCCGGCGTAGGGCGCTAAGCCGTTCAGGTGCTAGAGTCCCCAGCGCACGCCAAGCACCTTTAAACTCATCAATCTCAGTGATAAGTGCAAGCAGTTCAGGGGTGATTTGAATGGCATCGGTGTTGAGCATGAGCACTTCTCACCCATATATACACCCAAAAACACCCATAAGTCAAACCAAAAATACACCCATAAACACCCAAATTATGAGGTGGATTTATGCCTCGCCCGGTAAAGGGCAACTGTTAAAGCTTATCTGTACTCTGCGTCTTTTCGAAAATCGAACAGTAACTTATGTTTTCGCGAAGTTGTGAGGCTGGATAATTCAGAATAAACGGATTTCTTCCCCATATATACATCCAAAAACATCCATAACTACCGCTCTCTTCCCAGGGAGAGGCCGAGGGATCGTCCGCGGAACCGGCCTTGTGATTGCGCGCGGGCCTGGATGAGGCCATCTTGTGTGACGTCAATCGGACTGCCGATTTTGAGGCTCCAAACACGGTGGGCCATTTTATCATCAATCGGCATGACGAGTATTTCGGAAGCAGTTTTTAATAACATCAGTTTAGTGCTTTCAATCTGACGAATACCGCCAAAAGTGAGGGTGCCAGCATCCGTTCCTGGGCGATAACGCCGATGCTCAGTGATAGCAAAACCTTTTTGGCGTTTATCATTACGTTCAGCCACATAAGTATCGGCATGTTCCCAGGCTTGTGGCGTGGAATTAATAACCCCCGGCTGCTCAATGTGGGTTTTATTGGTGACAACACTGTTGCCAGTTTTGTTGGCTGCCTGGGCAGTTTTTTGGCTGTCCACTTTGGCAAGGCTAATGCTGATGGGTGCAGCGGCAGCTATCTTAGATAACGCCTGGTGGAACTTATCCGTGCCCTGGATTTCAAGTTGGGTGCCGTAGCGTTTGACAGCTAGCTGCAAGACTGTTTTAAGGGCTTCATCACTTAAATGATCACCCATGCGTAATTGTTTACCATCATCTCGGACAATGCCATCACCAATCTTATAATGGATAGTGCCCTTTTTAGTAACGCCATCAATCCTGCCTTTAGGCCAAGGCTGATTATCATTCACGGGGCTAATCGAGGTTATGGCATTGCCATACCGTGCTTCACGCTCATAACGGGCACGCAATACCGCCACAGCTTCCATGTTGCCTGACTGCGCTTTTGCTTTCAGCCAGTCATGCCAGACCATGCGGTTGCTGTTCGCGGCAGGTGGCAGATGAACTCTTGCATAGGCTTGATTAATCTTTTTAATATCAGCCAGCAGTTTTTTGGAAACGGCGTGATACATTATTTTCCGCGCCAGTTTGCCTTGCATTAACCGAATACCCATGCGCTTCAGTTTGGCAGAGTTTTTTGCCGCCGCGATTAAACGATCCCGGCGTGTAAGTTGCTCTTTGCTGCCGACAGATTGCTTTTGGCGATGCGCCGCACGTTCCTGCTGATACTGTGCCCACAGCGCAGAGGTATCCACTTTGGATTGCATCGGTTTGACTTTATATCCGGCGTTCTGTGAGCCGCCTTGGCTTTTTCCTTCACTTATCGCACGGTATGGCCCAAGTTTCTTTTCCAATGCATGTTTTGACAGCTGCCGGTCAAAGGAACTTGCTTTCGCCGCATGGCCTTTACCGTCGGTGATGATGAGGCCGTTATTCTGAGGCAATATTTTCAGACCGTTTTGTTCTAATGTTGCATGCAATTCTTTCCAAGATTGTGCCGCTAGTAAATCTTTAAGGCAGCCGCGTTTCACCCAGCCGATCAGGCTCTCAATACCGGCGGCCATTTCCATATCCATGGCGCGTGCTTCGGCCTGGGTTCTTTTTGGCGTATGGTTATCCTGCAGCAGATTAAGCTCAACCTCAAGTTTCTCGCATTCAACGCCCAGCTTGCGTTTATCAAAATAGGGCTCAATTGCGGTAAACTTGGTGGGGTGGATTTTATTAATGGCCACATGCATATGCACATGGTCGGTATCATAATGGATGGCGCTAATGCGCTGATGGTCACCTAGGCCAATGGCTTTCACCAGTCGGTTTTCAATCTGGTGCAGTACATCAACCGATGGCCGTTCACCCTCACGGAATGAGAACAGCAGGTGATAGGTTTTGTCTATTTTGGTGCGATCATTTCTGGACTGCACTTTCTCAATTTCACAAGTGGCCCAGATAGCCGTTTCACTCTGGCAGTTGGTAATCCGAACAACGCCGACACGCTCATTCTTATCCTGGTCATTGGTAATATAGGCCGTCAGCCGTGAGAAGCTGCTCTTGCTGGGGGTGCGGAGGGCGATGCGTTTAGCGATCATGACTAGACCTTTATTGGGTTAAGAATAGTTTACGGAATGATCTTGATGTCTTCATCATATCCTCCCTCATCGTTCCATTAGGCGGCAGCCGTTCGCCTCGCAGAGCAGGATGCCGTTGAGCCAAAGGCGAATAAGGCAGTAATGTTGCTAACGGATGTTAGCTAACATTACACATCCTGCCCTAACTTTCACACGTCAGGATTGCCCATTTTAAAAACGCTGGCAATAACATCCGAAGTCCCAGGACGTCCGGCAGAAAAATATTTTTTGAGGTGAATCTGTGCCACCTAATCCGACAAATCTTGCCCGTATGAATGGCAAACTGGTTGCAAATCTGAGATAGCCTTATTTTAATTAAAAGGTACGCCCAAGCCATGATTCAGGCGAAGCTATAAATTCACTAAAATTTTCATTTTCTTTCACAAAAGGTTCATATGGAATAAATATGATGAAAATAACGCAACAACTTTTATTCATAAGGAGTTAAAAATGGAAAAACCTTCTGAAAGCGGAAAACAATGTTTGATATCTGTGTCTGATAATATGGCTGCTCAGCTTGCATCTCGTAGTTTAGCGTTAACCACTTATAAGACGCTTCGTCGCATAGGGCCGGCAGACGATCTTAAAAAATTTGAAGATTGGGTACTTGGACTTGGTAAAGGAGATAATAAAAATGGCCTGATGGCTTTGACTGAATTGAAAGAACAATACGATAAAGGGTTACAAACCAAAGATAGCATTTATCAAACTTTAATCATGTTTGACACCGCCGCTGGCGAGCCTATTGCCACAGTGACTGTTTATCCGGATAACGAAACCTTATGGAAATACTTACCGGAAGACATTAAATCTGCCACGGACGCTTATACAGGCTTCTTGCAAGTTCATAGAGATCGAAGAGGAGAGGGGTTTTCTGAGATCATGTTGGACTTGATGGACAGCTACCTCCAACAGCAAGCCCAGAAAGTTGGAAAACCTTTGCAAACGCTTAGCTGCACTTGGCATCCTGCAGTTATTCATATGTACGAAAAGCGGGGAGGATATAAATTTGCCGGGACCGTTGAGGTGCCTGAGTGGCGCGTGACAGAAAACCTGTATTTTAGGACACATACTATTGAAGGCTTAGAACTTAGGCCCGGTGTACCAGGACGGAAGCCTGAAGGGCCCCCCGAAGTCATGTAGTTGTAATTCACTAAAATTCTCCCAATCCGTCATCAAACCTTCACGACTCCTTGATACCCTATAAGGTGGAGATAATAGGTAAATGCCCACGCAGACCCCAGGACAACCGCCCCGTCGCCCAGCCCGCGCCCCAAATTCCGGTAATGGGAATGGCGGGCGTGTGCCTGGCCGCAACCAATCAGGCAAACCCGCCAAGCCACCCAAAGCCCCCACAGCAGTCGGCCAGGCCACTAAATTTATATTTACGCCTGAAATTGGGCGAAGCTTTGAAAGCGTTAAATTTGCATGGCATATTTTGGTTAATCTCGTTGCACAAGTTTACGCAGGTGTCGGATTAATTGAAAAAAACCACCCTTGTTTAAACCTACGCAATGCCAGCCGATATAAATTACAAGATATTATTAAGATCGCTTTTCAAAGCCTGAAATGGGAACGCGAATATATTCCACAGATTATCATTTTTCTCGCGGTGCTGGCATTCTTATTCTTTATAGCTTTATCTGGAGCTACTTTATTAATGAACCTTGGTGTGAACGCAGCACATGCAGCTACCGGCGACCCAGGAGATTCTGCCAGTGATGTTTTGAATCAAATATTTAATATCAATGGCAGCGGCATGATCCCGACCGCTTTTGGTGCCATGTTGAAAGCGTATAGTAACCTTGTGCTTATCCTTGCAGGTTTAATATTGATTTGGACCATTATCACCTATGTTGTAGAATCTGCGCGTCATGGTCAGGCTGGTGGCAAAGGGTTTAACCATAGTTGGGCGCCTGTGCGTTTGGTTTTTGCGTTGGGTTTATTAATACCCTTGAGCAGCGGTCTTAATTCGGGACAATATATTGTGCTTTATCTTGCTAAATGGGGCAGTGATATGGCCACTAAGGTTTATACTCAATTTAATCAGCAAGTTCAGAATGGACAGGGAGTAACCGTTAATAATTCAGAAGCAGATGCACAGAAAAATCTTTCTAAAGTGTTTAAAATATATCTGGATGCCTATAGAGCAAATAACCAAATTCCTGCATGTGCGACAGATCCAACGCAATGTCCGATCGCTATTCCCACTCCCCCGGCAGATTTAGCGAGCCTTCCTGATGTGCCAGGAAAGACTAATTACAAAAAATTGGAATTTCTACCTAATAATACGGCATCATCGCTTGGAAACCAGAAAGGTGTAGGAGAAATTGATTTCTACTATAACCCCAATGCAAACATGGGTTGCAGCAGTCCAGGCTCCCCTGAAGATTTATCAAACTGTCAGTCCGCACTTCTTATTCAACAGATTCCGAATATCCAAACTGTAGCAGGAGATACTGCAAAACATTTTGATTCAAATAATGATACCTCTTATGGCAGGGCAATTGATCAAAAACTGCTAAAATCAACTTTTGATGCAATGACTACTCAATACAAAACTGCAATTACAAACTCCTATCAAAGCGCCGTCCAGAGTGCCAATACAACGCTGGCCAGTGCAATGAATGCGGCATTAAACAATGTTGGCTGGATCTCCGCCCCCATTTGGACACAGAAAATCGCACAAATGAACGCGGATATGCAGGAAGCAAAAAATGCATTGCCTGATGTTATTCCAGTGAAAGGGGATAACTTGGGCGATCAATTATTAGGAGAAGCACAGGAAGACATCTCGCCTCCGTCTTTCGTGCAGCGATTAGGCAATGTTTTTCAGGGGACTTTTTTGCAAAATATTGGTCCTCATCTTTATAAATCCTGGATTATGGATGCTCCGAACCCATATGCAAGTATGATCACCTTGGGGCATGCTATTCTTGCAACTGCACAGGCAGCATTAGTAGGCTGGACTGCTTTGGCAATAGGGCTGGGGGTGTCGTCAACAACTGTGGCAGGATTTGGAACGCAGGCAGGCGTCGCGGCTGTACAAGCATTTACGCCTTTAGTTACGTCATTTATTAGCTTGTTATTTACGAATGGTTATATGCTGGGTTTGTTTTTTCCGCTGATACCCATTTTCCGTTTTATTTTTGCGGTACTAGGCTGGATCACTATCGTTTTAATTGGCGTCATGGGAATGCCTCTTTTTGCGCTTGCGCACTTAAAGACCGGCGGAGAAGGATGGGTCGGACAATTGCAAGTGGCCAGTACGTATAACATGTTAATTGGAATTGTTCTTCGTCCCACCCTTACGATCATCGGTTATATTTTAGGGGTTATTTTATTTAATCAGGCTATTAAGTTATGCGGTTATATTCTTATTTCTGCACTGGATGTGGATTCTTCAAATGCCGGGGGACAATTTTTTGCAGGACCCTTTAACTTTGTAGTTCAAATCCTTCAACTGTTTTTGTTTTCTTCCTTTGCGGTGGCCGTCGCGAATGCCTGTTTCAAGCTTGTAGACCTCGTCCCAACCCAGGCAATAACCTGGATGGGAACAGGCCCAATGAACAATCCTATCGGCGACAGCACAGGCGAAATCCAAAGCGAAGCGCGTGGGTTCACGCAGCAGGTCGGCCAATTGGGTACTCAAATTATGGGTGAGCAGTCTAAACGGTTAATGGAATTGGGTGCTCTAACTCGTCAGGATGGGGACATTAATAAAGACAAAACACCAGCTGGAGAACCGCCGAAGGCTATTGGCGGCCCTGATACACCTAGTGGAAAATCTCCTGCAATTGAAGTTGGGCCTTCTGCTGGCGGCGGGCCTGTTACAGTGAGTAAATCGGGAGGTGGGGGTGGCTCCTCTGCTGCAAAAATGGCAAGTCAATTGCCCCTTACTGAAATTGGGGAGAGAGGCGCAGCAGATAATGCCGATAGGGCGGATACCGCTAAGACGACACCATCTTCCACTAAGTCGGGCGGTAACGCCAGCAGCGCATCCTCCAAACAGGACCAATCTATTGGCGCACCGCAAGAAAGCGCTTCAGATACTCCATCTTCCGCAGATAAAGGCAGCCCAAGCAAACCTTCAAGTTCAGAGGCGGCTGGTTCGACTGAATCAGGAGAGACTAAGTCTGCTGAAGCAGAAGATGCTGCTCCATCTTCGCCTCCTAATAAACCCCCAACGCCTCCATCGGGAAATCAGTCAAATAATCCTTCTACGCCTGAAGCGAAAAAGCCTGAAACGGCTGGAGAAAGTTATTTACGGGCAAGAAGAGAGCATCCGTGGCGGAGCGCCATCATAGATGCGGTAACTTTCGGAGCTTATGGAATGTATGGAGCGGAAGCAGTAGGCAATGACCGAAGAGCGAAAATGAACCAGGGAAACAAACAAAGCGGCCAGCAGTCAGGAGCCGAAACGGGAGGCTATAAAGACCCATCAACGGATCCCAATGCTCAATATAACCAGGCAAATATCGGCAAAACATGGAATGGGTCTTTTTGGCAATAAATTTATCCAACTTTCATAATAGTGTCACATATTTTTGATAAGATGAATTAACATAAGAGGAATATCAATGAACCCAGTTCGCAGAGTATCAAGAAGCGTCGTGCGCCGAGCTATGAAATTCGGCAGTCAGTATAATACAAAATTTGTGAAAAAAAGCGGTACGCTGGGACTTTATAAAAAAACCGCGCTTACCATGCTAGGTTTTCTCGTTCTAAGCGGGTTTGGCGGCCCAGGCCTGATTATTCCCGGGATTATATTCACGCATGGCATGGCCATGAGGCATGGTTGGAATTCGGAAAGAGGCGGCTTTCATACGAAAGAACGCGGCAGAAAAAAACAAGGCGTTGCCGCAGCAGCTGCTCCACGCGGAAGCAACTTTGCATGATATTTTAGAGAACTGTCATTATTCTGTCATCATCCACCTGTAAAATGGAGATGTACAGAAAGAGGTATAAAAATGCGCTGGCAGATTCATGGAGGCTACGATGGCTAATCGCCGCTTCTTCGGAGGTCTGGGCGCTTTGGGAGCCGCGGCACTGGGCATATTTGGCGCTGCTCATGGCTCACAACCTCAAACACCTACAGTACAAAATCCAGTTCAACGCGCGCCGCAGGCTGTCCCTGTTCAGCAAGATCAAAAAGCTTTTAACGAGCTTAAAGAGAAAGCGCGCAAATACTATGATGGCTTACATATTGGCTCTGACCAAATTAGCTCCGCCTTAGCGCAGCACAGATTTTGGAGCGGTGTTCCGAGAACTTATGCAGATTATTTTCTTATCGATGATAAGGATTGGGATTTACTAGGCGTTGCATGTTTATCCCGCATTTATGCTGATAATAAAGAGGCAATCGAAAAAGGGCAGAGAAACAAAGGCACCCTTATTGATGCAAATGAAGGTATTAAAGCTTTTATTGCTGGCCAGTCTAATGACGTCCGTAGTTTCGATGCGCTAGACGCTTACCCTCAAGCATTATTAGAGAAAAAAGCGCAGCTTTTATTAAATCGATTTTATGCGCGATTTAATAAAAAAGGCGCAGAACTTCCAGGCGGCCCCAAAAGCCTCAGAGGATTTGTAGATTCTTTGCATGGTGCGCTTTTGCAGAATGGTAATGATGGCCCGAAAGCAGCTGCAGAACTCCAGTACTATATCGCAATGTATGTGGCCGCTGGCGGAAAAGAGGGCGTGGAAAGACACGCAATCTTTAAAAATCTGCCAGAGTTTAAAGAGGCTATTCAAACCAATTTTATCGATAAGATTACCGATAAAGATAAAAAGAAAAATATTGAAAAGAAATGGACGGATGTTTTAAAACTAATCGACGATAACGCAAAGTTGCATAAAAACGGAAATAAACTTTCCAGCGAAGATTTGCTGCGGGAAGTTATGGCTGAACCAGGTGGGTTCGTCTTTGGGGTGGGAAGCGGAACATTAGTGCGCCGTGGTGACGGCGGATTTACCTGCATCGCGGGAACCAAAGAAGAATGGGGCCAGATGCTCGCCATGTCTGCCAAATATCTCCATGACCGCGGGGATCCATGGCGTACCCGCATGCGCGTGGAGGGTTCCACAGAGTTTTGCACCAATGGTCGAGGTATTGCGAGATCCAACTCTTGGAGAATGGAAGAAACAGGCCACAGTCACGCCTTTGTGAACAGCGAAGTTTCTTTCGATATTATTCAAAACTATCGATTCAATTTACAACGCGGATATGCGGTGGCGCGTACCGTCCGATGCGATGCGCCTACGGCAGCAACGGGACACAAAGCACGCGTTCAGTATATGAGAAAAAAAAATGGCGATTTAATAACTGTTCCTGTTGTAGAGCGAATTGAACAAACTGAACAAGGCGTTATCAAGCATTATTTAAAAGATGCAAATGGGAATATATTAAAATTTCCTGTTCCCGAAACTGTTGAACAAGCCATGTGGGACAACCATAAAACAACAGAAACGGATACACCGGAGCCTGACGGTCCAATGCTTAAACACTGCGATACACAGGCGAGATTAGGAAAGGGCCTGCCAAGTGAAAGGGATAAATCATTTATTTCATCTTGGGCCACTGGCGGACAAAACCAGGGTAATTTTTGTTACTGTGGCTCGTTCCGGCATATTGATCCGGAAACAGGAAGGATTCCTGACGAGCACGCGGGAGAAACAACGCTTTTCTCTAAAAATGAAATGGAATGTACACCTAAAGGATGGACAGGGCCACACTTAAATTTTGAATTGATTTGTAAGGCTCGGGAGTCTTTTGAAGATGGCCTTTATGGGGACGAAACTCCAGAACAGCGGAGCGGCCGCATATTAGCCAGCATTGCGGCGCAGAGTGGGGATGTGGGGGAATTTATGAGCGATCCTGTTAACTCTCGGGGCTTTCTCCCCCTCGCACAAGCTGAAGCAAATTTTAAGGCTAAAACATGTACATCGATTGCCCAGGACCTCAAAAACGATTTGGGAAAATTTCCTTTCGGTGGAAATATTTCTCCCTCATATAACTCTGCTCCTGGCCTATAAGAGATAAGCTATGTACCACAATGACAAAAATTTTCCATTTACCTCTTATTTTTGTGCAAAAAAATTAATTACGCAAACAGAACCCGATGAATTTATACTGTGGGGTTTAGTCATGCAAAAAGAATGGGATGAAAAGTTGGAATCACTTTCTACCCATTCGATTCCCCCAATCATTTTTTCTGCTGACGAAGAAAGCGATTTTTTGCCGCGCAAATTTTCGCCTTTGATGCCGCCGCCAGTTCGGCCTCAACAACCATTACCTTTTTCTGCATCAGAAGCCCTCTATGAAATTTATCCAACGAGCGTAGAGGAAATATATGATCATGTTCAGGAAAAGTTAAAATCAAATTCTTTGATTGAGCCTGAAATTGCTAGACGTTTCTTGGAAAATCTCTTTCGTGGGGGTTTTACTGATATTGATCCGGCGCTCCAAACGGGCGGCATCAGCAGTTTGAATCTAGAAGCAAAATTAATCCTTTATGAATCTGTTGCCCAAGAATGCTATAATCCAGAAGACCCAGACAATTTGAATAACTTAAAGTATCTCTCTGCTTTGAATGCTGAAATGGGTTTGGGAGAAGATTTTTATTTGCGTGAAGCGCAAAAATCTACGACATTTTGTTCGGTAGAAAATTTGCGGCGATTGTCGCAAGAGAATCCGAATTTATTATCAAATCTCGCCAAGTTGTTTAATAATGATCCGATACGGAGTGAAATTAAAGAAACAATCTATCAAGAGATGGTGGATATTTTCTGCGATTTCTTTCACATGCCGAGAAAAGAAATTTATTTCCAGCACGAGGAGAATAAGCGTTCGTTAGGAGGTTATGTGCATGATCATAACTGTATCTTTTTAAACACCAATTCAGACGAGTTTCAAAAAAATTCTATTGGAACTCTTGAAACATTATTTCATGAAGCACGCCATGGTATGCAGCATGATTTAGCTGATGCTTATCGGACAGGAAAAATTCAGCCCAATCACCCCGATTATGCGGCAGCGCGCATTTTCTATGTAAATATTAAAACGATTGGCGGCTACATTAACGCCAATGCAAATTATGCAGCCTATGACGATCAGCCTTCTGAAAGGGATGCGCGGGTAGTGGGGCAGGCAGTGGTGACAGCATTGCAGCAAAACGTTGGAATTCTGAATCAATGTCCAAAGCCAAGCGTATGTAATGTGCGCACTCCAGAATTTGCTTTTTCAGTTTAATTGCATTCTTCTTATTAAGATGTGAATGCCATAATTTTTTAAAATCTTGACATCTCCATCAACGTAGTTTATCAACAATCGTGTCGCTGGTGCGATTCCCAATTCGCAGCAAAAAAATTTTGTGGCAACGTTGGGGGTAATAGCCTCATATTCCTATGAAATAATAAAATTATATCAATAACTTAATCGCCAAATTCAATTCCAATCCCAGCACCATTATTTTTTCGATAGCAAATAATTTACTCATTACTTAGGGATTCTCAGAATTTCGGCATTTAAACCTTATAGTGAAAAATCTAACTTGGTCTCTCAACTTTCTAACGGAGGCCATCATGGCAACAAGAGCAGAAGCAAGACAAATCATGGAACAGCAAACGATGGGTAGTGATGCGCGTTTGCGTCAGGATAATTTCGCACGTCGTGAAGAGCGCAGCAATTGGACGTCGGCTGGATTGTTGGTGATGACTATTCTGGTTTTGGCAATGGCGACTTATATTTGGTATTCGGGCAGCTATGCCATCGGTAATTCGATAAAACCCGCCAATAATTTTACCATGATGCAAAATACGGATACCGCGCCGCAACCGCATAATTACTAATTATTCTGTTTATTCTGTCGGCGTTGGGTTGGTGGGGTTGGTTGTATAGGTCCCCACCACTTCGCCTTTTGCCAGGATATGTGGGCGCATAGCCTCGCTGGCTTGCTGGCCGCTGAAAGGCGCCTTCATATTCAGTGTGGCCACATCGAGTGCAAACACTTCGAAATGATAATGGTGCGCACGGGCATCGTTCCAGGGCGGGCAGGGACCGTCATAACCGCTTTGCGTGCTGTTATTATTTTGCCCGGCCACGCCGATTTTATCCTTGGCATTTTGCGGCAAGTGGTTGGTGGTAAAAGGAATATCTACCACAACCCACTGGTAAAAATCCTGCCGCGCCGCGTCCGCCGCGATGGTTTTATCCGATTGGTTGATGAGCGACATATCGCCTGGCGCGTCTTTATCAACGACCATCATAGCATAAGATTTCGTGCCCGCAGGTCCGGCGGTCCAGCTGATGGCGGGGCTAATGTTTTGGCTGTCTTTGGTCGCGCCGCGGCCGTCGGGCATGCAATGCGCATAGCGCGCGGACATGGGTTTATTGGCGTGAATGCCGCTGGCGCGGACGTCCAGGGTGCCGGTGGCTTCTTGCGCGAAGGCCGCAGTACACAAAAGGAAACCGGAGAACATAACTCCGAACAGCGTTGGGCGATTCATCGTTATTATCTCCGGCTCCGATACTGTTGATATGAATACCAACAGAGATTTTAGTCTATGCGTTCGGTGCTAAAGAATAAATGGGAGCAGGCGCGCAAAAAATAAAGAAGGCATTAAAATTAAGATTTTATCATTCCTTTATTTTCCGCGCCGTCGCAGGGGCTATATTTTTTATCGCGAATGGACAACGTTGAAGGCGCAAATTGACATCCATCCCAAACGAGGAATCCCATGCGTAACCATTTCAAAACCACTACTGCCGCCGCACTTTTGCTGTCGGCTGCATTCGCTTTCGCGCCGATCGCGGCACATGCGACATCACCCCAGGAAGAACGCGCAGCGGTGCATAAAATGGAAGACGATACGCTGTCGCGCCTCTATGCCGCGCGGCCGGATACGCGCCAAGAAATTCAGAATGCCGCGGGTTATGCGGTTTTCTCAAGCGGTTCATTGGCGATCATTTGGGTGAGCGCGGGTTATGGTCACGGCTTGGCGCATGACAACCGCAACGGGCAGGAAACTTATATGGAAATGGCGACTGCGGGTGTCGGCCTGGGTTTGGGTGCCAAAGATTTTAATACGGTTTTCGTTTTTCACGATCCGAAAGCCTTACATGATTTCGTGACGACCGGCCTCGACCTGTCGGGTAACGCTGACGCGGCCGCCAAATCCGGTACCAAAGGCGGCGCGGCGGGCGGTTCGGCTGACGTCTTGAACGGCGTGCGGATTTATCAGCTGACGGATACGGGCTTGCTAGCGCAAGCGATGCTGCAGGGGACGAAATACTGGCGTGACAGTGATTTGAACGGGACTGGGCAGTAGCTCGCTAATATAACCCTGTCACCCCGGCCTCGTGCCGGGGTCTGCCTCGACATAATCACGGTGCTTCAGAATGTGTGCTTGCTTGGCCGCAGACCCCGGCACGAGGCCGGGGTGACAAGTTGGTGATATTGACAGCAGACGCGCCCGGACTATTTATTACCCAACAAATCCAGGGCAGGGCGCAGGCATGAGAAAATTATTATTAACAATCAGTTTAATCGCCCTGGTTGGTTGCTCGACAAATACTTATCCGCCGAATGCGCCGGTGCCTGCAGGCTGGACGAATAATAGCGGCGCGGCCACGAATGACGCGGTGTTGCAACAACGCTGGTGGGAGCAATTTAACGACCCCACATTAAATCAACTGATCCATACCGCCACCGCGCAAAATCTGGATTTGAAAATTGCGACGACGCGCGTGCGCGCGGCGCGGGCGCAATTGGATTCGGTGCGCGCGAGTTATCTGCCTAACATCACTGGCGCAGGCACCGTGACGCGTGCGCGGGGATCATCGAAAGTTTATCCCTTCGTCGGCGGCACGGGAAATTTGTATGACGTCGAAGGCGACGCGACGTGGGAATTTAATATTTTTAGCGTCACGCCCGCGATTGAGGCCGCGAATGCCACGATCAAATCCGCACAGGAAGATCAGAACGGCGTGCTGTTATCCTTGCTGGGCGAGGTTGCGAATAACTATATTCAATTGCGCCTCGCGCAACAAAGTTTGGCTTTGACCGATCAAACGATTACGGCTTTCCAAACGGCGCTGGACCTCGCCGCCGCGCGTGAAAAAGCCGGTTTAGTCAGTGGGCTTGATGCGGCGCAGGCGAGCGCGGCGCTGGAAACCGCGAAGGCGCAGCGCCCGGTGATCGTCGCCCAAATTACGGATGCCATTCGGCGCATCGATGTTTTGCTGGGGCAAAATCCGGGCATGATAGATGCGCAGTTATCATCGGCCGCGCCAATTCCGGTTGCGAATTCGCCGTTACTACTCGCGACGCCAGCCGCTGTGATCGCCAACCGTCCTGACGTGCGCGGCGCGGAGCAAACCTTGCGCGCCAATAACGCGACCAAACGCGTCGCAACGGCGCAATATTTCCCCAGCCTGTCATTGCCTGCCGCATTCGGTTGGCAAGCCAGGCAGGCGAAAGATTTATTTTCGGGTGGTTCATTACTATGGTCGCTCACGGGCGGCGTGACGGCGCCGATTTTCGATTTCGGCCGCATTCAATCCGATGTTGATCTGGCGGACGCAAATGCCCAGGCGGCGTTTTTCACTTATCAAAAAACGGTGCAGGGCGCGCTGTCTGATGTTGAAACATCGCTGTCGGATTATTTGGCGGCAGTGAATCGTGCGCCGCAGTTGGCGCGCGCAGTGGCGGCGGATCAAACGACATTGCAATTGTCCCAGGAACGTTACGACCGGGGCCTGACGAATTATTTGGATGTGACGACCGCGCAGCAGGCCTTGTACAACGAACAGCAAGTGCAATTGCAAAACCAATCCGACATGGCAACGCGTTTGGTGACGCTGTATAAAGCCATGGGCGGCGGCTGGCAGGGCGAGGGTTCGACGGTGCCGATCACGCCGGTGCCAGCGGTGAATACGAATACCTCAAATGGCGCGATCACCGCGCCTTTGACGGTACCGGTGACGCCGCAACCATCCGCACCGGTTGCGCCGCCGTCAATGCCAGTGTGGAACGCACCAGCCGCGCCGACTGATACGCGTTCCAACGCGCCGCGTGTGAAAACGGATAGCGGGAAGATTGTGATTGAGTAATTTTCGCCTCTCCCTGTAGGGAGAGGCCGGATTTGATTAGTGAGCGTAGCGAACTTAGCAAATCCGGGTGAGGGGAGTGTGGAGGATGAGAAATGATTAATAGGCAAAGTTTATAGTCCTGAAATCCCCCTCACCCAAAATGCTAAGCTCACTCCGCTACGCTGCATTCACTAAGCATTTTGCCCTCTCCCTACAGGGAGAGGGGATTTATTTTTTAGTGAAAATAACTATACTCACCCCATGAAACGCTTTCTCACCTTTACGTTTATTTTACTCCTCACCGCCTGTGCGCAGGATGGTAGCTATAGCGGCCCCATGCGCACGCCGAATTATAGTCAGTACGGCATCACGCGATTGAACGTGAACCAGATCCAAATCGTCAATTCTTATATCCCGCCGTATCATGATCCGAATGTGGAACATACGTTGTATTTGCCGCCATATGTTGCGCTACGGGATTGGGCGCAAAACCGTTTCCAGTCGGTCGGCAATATGGGCGTTGCGAAAATTGAAATCTTAGACGCGAGCATTGTGCGCAGCGGCCTGCCTGTCAAAGATGATTTCATGTCGTTCTTTAACGACCAAGTCAGCACGCAATACCGCATGCAGGTGAAGGTTCGTATCACAATCATCTCGCCGCGATTTGATAATCAACCTTATGCCGAGGTGACGGTGAATAAAATGCTGCAAACTTATCAAAGCACGTCATTGGCCAGCCGCGATGCGCAGCTGCATGACATGGTGACGTCGATGGTCGCGCAAGTGAATAAATTGATGACGACCGAATTGCAAAACAAACTGCCGGATATGATTGAATAGTTTTTAATGCGCACTGAAATTGTAAATCTACGCGACCAGATTCAGCAATCGATTGCATTGCTGAGGAGGCATCTTTGACTGGGACCGTGCGCAAGCGCGGTTGGTTGAATTAAACACCGCCGCCGAAAGTCCGGATTTGTGGAATGACAGCGCCGCCGCGCAAAAAGTCATGCGCGAGAAATCGAAACTGGAAGAAAGTATCAAGGGCATTGTTACGCTGGAAAATGAATTAAACGACGCGCTGACGCTGATTGAATTGGGCGAGAGCGAAGGCGACGCGGGCACGGCGGCGGAGGGCGAGGGGTTGCTGAAAGCCTTGCAAACCGTGGCCGCGCGGCGGGAATTGCAAACGCTGCTGTCGGGCGAGGCGGATGGGAACGATGCGTATCTTGAGGTCAACTCCGGCGCGGGCGGAACGGAGTCGCAGGATTGGGCGGAGATGTTGATGCGCATGTATATGCGCTGGGGCGAAAAGCGCGGGATGAAAGTCGCATTGATTGATCAGGTGGACGGCGACGGCGCGGGGATCAAATCCGCGACGCTGGAATTCACGGGGCCGGATGCTTATGGCTGGTTGAAGACTGAGGCGGGCGTGCATCGCCTCGTGCGGATTTCGCCGTTTGATGCGAACGCGCGGCGGCATACATCGTTTGCGGCGGTGCTGGTCTCGCCCGTGATTGATGACGATGTGGGCGAGATTGTGATTGAGGATAAAGATTTGCGCGTCGATACGTACCGTGCCGGCGGCGCGGGCGGACAGCATGTGAATAAGACCGACAGCGCGGTGCGCGTGACGCATATTCCGACGGGGATTGTGGTGGCCTCGCAGCAAGAACGATCGCAAATCCAAAACCGCGCGAAGGTGATGAAGATGCTGCGCGCGCGGTTGTACGAAGTGGAATTGAAAAAGCGCGAGGAAAATCTGGCGTCCTATCAGGCGGAGAAATCCGAAATTGGTTGGGGGCGGCAAATTCGGTCTTATGTGTTGCAGCCTTATCAATTGGTGAAAGATTTGCGCACGGATGTGGAAACGTCGGACACGGGCGGCGTTTTGGACGGCGACCTGGATCAATTTATGGAAGCCGCCCTGGCCGCGCGCGTGGGCGGGAAATCAACGGGATAACGGAGGAAAAGATGGACGAAATTATGGAACAGATTTATGCGTCATTGCATAATAATAACGAGGGGATTGATGGTTTGATCGCAAAGCTGAAAACCGAACTGGCTGCGACCGGCGTGAAGGAAGCGACTGTGGATGCGAAACGCCTGCCGGTGCAAAACCGGCCGGGACGTAAAATGATGCAATCCTATTTCAAAAAACGCGGGGTGGAATTGGCGTTTAGTAATGTGGGAAGTTGATGCTCTCGCATAAGAAATTAGAAGTTAGAAATTAGGCAGGATTATTTTGACCAGCTCTTATGTAAGCCAAAAATCATCTTAGTTATTTCTAATGTTTCCTGTTCAAGAATATCAGCATCCGTCTTGCTAATATAATTTAGGCCTTTCGCAAATTTGATCCAAATTCTAGTTTCTTCGGCCGAGCCAAGGGAAATCATTAAGAACCGTTTATTTAAATTCCGCCGCAGATAATAATCTCTTTGTGTGGCCTTCTGCGATATTAGCTGAAATAGATTTGCTGCATTTTCGCAATTGATCGGCAACGCCGCCATATTGTTCATATTTGGGGAAATTTAACGTTAAATGATGTAGTTCTAACGCTAACTTATAAGATCTTTGGAAGACATCTAAATCTTCAACTGACTTAACATAATTAGGCATTGTTCTCTCCTAATTTCTAAATTCTAATTTCTATCGCCGCCCGCGCGCCACAAAATCCGAATTCTCAAAACCTTCTTTGCCGTAGAGTAACGGTTGGCCGGCGGACGTCGTGACATTGCCGCCTGCGGCCAGGACGATGGCGTGGCCTGCTGCTGTATCCCATTCGCGCGAGGGGCCGAAGCGGGGGTAGAGGTCGGCGCGGCCTTCGGCGACTTCGCAAAACTTGATTGACGATGCGCGGTAGCGGTGTTCGCGGATCTGGCGGCCGGCTAGGTATTTCGCCAAGTAGATTTCGTTGCCGAAAGATTTGGAAGAGATAATGCGCACGCTCGTGTCGGCTTGCGCGGCGGAAATGGGGTGGCGGATGTTGTCGGCGCCGATGCGCGAAGAAGTGCCTTCGCCTGCGCCGACGTAGGTCATTTTGGAAATGGGGTGGTGGATGACGCCCAGTACGGGTTCGGCGTTTTCGATGAGGGCGATGTTGACGGTGAAATCCTTGCCGCCCGCCAAAAATTCCTTGGTGCCGTCCAGGGCATCGACGAGCCAGAATTTGCCGCCGGAAATATCCGGCGCAGGCATGCGGCCCATGGAAATCGCTTCTTCGCCCACGACGGGGACGTTGGACATGATGTAGGATAGGGCGACGGTAATCATTTCCTCCGCCGCGTGGTCGACGTCGGAGACGGGCGAGCCGTCGGATTTGGTCGCGATATTTAGGGGCGAGCCGTAACTCGCCATGATGAGTTCACCCACGCGCACGGCGAGGGTTTCGAGTTCGGGTAAAAATTGGGCGGATTCGTGGCCGATCACGGGCGGTTTCTCTGAGGATAGAAATTGATTCATGATGGCGCGGATGCCCATGCATGATTATTACCCGATTGCAGGTCCGGTTGCAATTTTTTAGTGAGTTCAAGGGATAAGGAAGGCGCAAGGAGAGTAATTACTTCCTTTTTTCCTATCCCTTAGCGGGGTTTGATGGGTTTTTTCATTGTTCTGGTTCCTTTTCATTAGAGGGTTTGACCATAAAGCCCAAAAGGGCCCGCGGGACTTTCAGAGCAGATGATTTCGGCGTAGGATATAGTCCGCATTACCAGACCATAACCCTTTGGGTGCAACCCCAAAGGCTCAGCGCCAAAACCATGGATCTTGTCGCTGCAGCAGACGCAACCCACGATTTGAATATAATCCTATTTAGGAATAAAGTCAAGAAGAATTTTGAAAAAACTTGTTTTAACACGATAAAACTGTTTGCTTTTTTATAACCCAATTGGCTAAATGACCAAACTCAACGCGGAAAGGTTATATTGTGGTGTTAGAAATAGATACGTCGCTTCTTAATCGTTGGAGCGTCACTGCGGCAGCAGCTCAAGCGGAGTTGCGCAAATCCGCAGACCTTCTTGAAGAAGCAACTGGTTTAATAGCTAAGTTAGGGCTTCCTATAAACTATGATTATGAGCCTGAATATTTTCAGACATATAGTGATGCTCGTTGTCAAGTAGCGGAGGCGATTGATAGGTTGCCCGATTCCATTTCAGCGGTTGAGAAGGATCTCACATTATCGCCTTGCTGCAACGATAATTTTTTAGGGCCTAAGCCTGATCCAATCGCCACTGCCGTGACAATTAGGATTGTCAAAGGGGTCAGAGAAACCGCGGGCAGGATGACAGGTGCTAGGGGAAGTGATAGCGATCTGGCTTGGCCATTCCAAATTGACCGAAGTGGCAAATCAGAAGTTTCAGGTGCTAGCTTTTTAAATGTCAAAGGACTTTATCAACTCATCGAAATTCTCGCGCCTGTTTTGGCGCAGGTAAAGGACGGCTTGTTGGATAAGCCGGGGATGAAGGCAGCTCTAGAAACAGATGTATGGGGCCCGATAGATCAATTGTGTAAAGATAAATATATCCGCGAGGCAGAGGAACAAAGAAGAAATTGTAAGACGCGGTTAGATCAAATCCTGGTTGATCTCCCACCTCATTTGACTACTTCGCTACCTTTGGTAGGTAATTTGGCAAGCGAAACGGTTGTCGCTTCAATTAATGGAAATCCAGCCAAATCTGAATTGGTAAAAGCTGCCGCCGGTCTGATGAAAATCGTATCGCAAATGGTTTTTATGGATGCGGCCGATCCCAAACTGGGAGCATTAGAAGTCGGATTTTCCGAAGCTGTTTTAAATCTGATTTCGGGCGTGGGGCCTATCCTGGATCAGTCTTCGGGGGAGCCGAATTTTGTATATATGCTAGCGTTGCAACGGCTGTTTGAAATTGATAATCGTATTGCAGAAGGGGCAGCGTCCGAAGATGATTTGCGGCAGCGTGAATTAATGCGGCGTATCATAGTGCCTAAAATGAATGTGCGCCGAGAGGTACAGGAAGCATTGGAGGCAGATGTAGATAGAGACCCTGCTGCCAAAGTATCATCTGTTGCTGGAGGTGGATCTGGGGGTGGGGATGAATTGAACGTTATAGCGGCGGGCACGCAAGCACGCGCGAAGTTTCGGCGGGGCAGTGCTTTTGGAGTAGGTTTTAATTTAGGGCCGGGTGTTAAACCACGTAATCCGGAACTGCGCCGTGGGGATTTTATACCGAGATTGGGTTAACCCTTCACATTCACTTTTTGCTTCGCCGGTTCCGCGTTCGCGGGATCACGCAGCATATAGCCGCGGCCCCAGACGGTTTCGATGAAATTGTCGCCGTCCGACAGGTCCGCCATTTTTTTGCGCAGGCGGCAGATGAAAACGTCGACGATTTTCGGGTCGGGTTCGTCCATGCCGTTATAGAGGTGGTTGACGAAGGCTTCCTTGGACAGGGTATTGCCTTTGCGCAGGGCGAGGAGTTCGAGCATCGCGAATTCTTTGGTCGTCAGGCCGATAACGGTTTCGTCGATATAGGCCAGGCGTGCATCGAGATCGACGGAGAGGCGGCCGACTTTGACGCTCTTGTCCGAATGGCCGTGGGAACGGCGCACCAATGCTTTAATCTGCGCTGCTAAGACTTTGGGTGAAATGGCTTTGGTGAGGAACAGGTCCGCGCCGAAACCAAGGGCCTTGAGCTGTTCATCAATCTGGTCGTTGCCCGATAGGATAATCACCGGGCATTGGATTTTCTGGTTGCGCAGGTCGCGCAGGACCTGGTGGCCGTTAATGTCGGGCAGGCCGAGGTCGAGGAGGATGGCGCTATATTGGTAAACGCTGCCCAGGTCGAGGCCGCCTTCGCCGTCCGCCGCGGTTTCAACCTCCAGCCCTTCCTGTTTCAGCGCAAGCTGAATGGATTTGGCATAGGCCTTGTCATCTTCGATCATCAATACGCGCATGGGCAGTCCCCGATTCCGTTAACGAATATAGCCTAAAAATTAACCTTTCGTTAACTATTTTATCGCAGATCGGGGGAGAATGCCAGATTTTTGTTATTGCAGAGAAATGTTTGTAGGGAATATATGCCTAGAAGGAATGCTTGACAATTTTAGAAATTTAATAGTTTGGGTCACAAAAGACTTGAAATCTTCATAATTAGTAGGTTAAAATGATGGAGTAGTTGGGAGATTTGCCTTTGTAAATCGTTGAGGCCAAGTGCCTCTCCCGGCTGCATTTTTTTGTCCTCCATGTGCCCAACATTCATATGCACCTGCTTTACCTTGATGATTCTGGTTCAGTAAAGAACGCAGCAGATAAGTATATTATCTTGGCCGGGTTAAGTCTGTTTGAGACAAAAACGCATTGGATGGAACAAGAGTTAGACAAATTAGCAACTGAATTATCACCAAATAATCCTCATGATTTAGAGTTCAGGGGGTCGGATATTTTTAATGGCAAAAAACTTTGGCGCAAAATTGATAAAATTAAACGTATAGAGACTTATAAAAAAGCTTTGGCAATTATAGCACGCAATACGCAAGTGCGACTTTTCGGCGCTGCCGTTAATAAAGCAGCCATTTCTCCAAGAGAGCCAACAGAATATGCTTTCGAACAATTGGCCAGTCGATTTGATTTAATGCTGCGTAGATTCTTTTTAAGAAATGATCCGCAACGAGGTATTATCGTTCTCGATAAATCTTCATATGAAACGCCTCTCCAGGCCTTGGCGAGAGAATTTAAAAATACAGGCCATACTTGGGGAAGGCTAACGAATATGGCAGAGGTGCCATTATTTGTTGATTCAAAGGCGACCAGAATGATCCAATATGCGGATTTGATAGCTTATGCAATGCGCCGTTATTATGAAAATCATGAAGACGAATATCTCAATATAATATCCCGGCGGTTCGACACCGATGGAGGGACAATCCACGGATTGGTGCATCATACTCAGCAAAATTCAGGATGCCGTTGCCCTGCATGCCAACAACGAGTGGGTTACTAGCCATTATTATATTACTGTTTAAGGCTAGGTAATAACTGTAAGTCTCTTGTGAGCTACCCTTAGAATCGGTCAGGTTTGTGTAATGACTAGTTTCACTGATCTCTCTACCCGCATCGCCGAAACGCTGGACGCCGTGCCGGACAGTCATGTCTATGGGCGGGTGACGGAAATCCTGGGCATGCTGGTCCAGGTGGGTGGGATTGAGCGCAATGTTTCCCTGGGTGGGCGGTGCCATATCATCGGCAAAAATAAGGTTGAAATTCCGTGTGAGGTTGTGGGGTTTCGGAATAACCAGGCGCTGTTGATGCCGTTTGGGACGCTGGAAGGCGTTGGCCTCGGCAGCCGTGCGGAGGTGATTGAAATCCCGCCGATGATTTTCCCGACACGCGCGTGGCTGGGGCGGGTAATCAATGCGCTGGGGCAACCGGTGGATGGCAAGGGCGCCTTGCCGCAAGGGCCGATTGGAATTCCGATCCGCAATACGCCGCCGAATGCGCATATCCGTCAACGGCTGGGCGCGAAATTGGATATGGGCGTGCGGGCATTGAATGCATTTTTGGCAGTGTGCCGCGGGCAGCGCATGGGGATTTTCGCGGGATCCGGCGTGGGGAAATCGGTGCTGCTGTCGATGCTCGCGCGTTATACGGCGACGCCGGTTTCGATTATCGGCTTGGTCGGCGAGCGCGGGCGCGAGGTGCAGGAATTTTTGGAAGACGATTTAGGCGCCGAAGGTTTGGCGCGCAGTGTTGTGGTGGTCGCGACGTCGGATGAAAATCCGCTCATGCGGCGGCAGGCGGCATACGTGACCTTATCGATCGCCGAATTTTTCCGTGACAGCGGCGATGATGTTTTATGTATGATCGACAGCGTGACACGTTTCGCGATGGCGCAACGCGAGATTGGGTTGTCGGCCGGTGAGCCGCCGACGAGCAAGGGTTATCCCCCGACGACATTTACCGAACTCGCGAAGCTATTGGAGCGCGCAGGGCCGGGCGGGCCGGGGCAGGGCATGGTGACGGGATTGTTTACGGTGCTGGTCGATGGCGACGATCACAACGAACCCATCGCGGATGCCGTGCGCGGGATTTTGGATGGGCATATTGTGTTGGAACGCGGCATTGCCGAACGTGGACGTTATCCCGCGATTAATATTTTGAAATCGGTGTCGCGTTCGATGCCCGCATGTAACACGCGCGGCGAGGCGGAGCTGATCGCGCATTCGAAGAAAATTATTTCGCTCTATGAAGATATGGCGGAATTAATTCGTCTGGGCGCTTACCGGAAAGGCACGGACCCGGAAGTGGATAAGGCCATTACACTCTATCCCGCCATTGAAAATTTCCTGCGTCAGCAGAAGGGCGAGTGTACCCGCATGCGCGAAAGTTTTGAAAAGCTAGCCGAAGCTGTGGGCGAAGAGCCGCCGCCTGAAGGACAGCCGGTGATTGGAAGGCAGTGATGAGAGGCGAGATGCGAGAGGTGAGAGACGAGACGGTTGCGAATGCTACGCATGGCAAAATTAAATCATTTAAAGATTTGATGGTATTTAACCGTTCGTACGATATTTCAATCGAGCTACATAAAATTACATTGGGATTTCCAAAGTATGAACAATATGGCGGTGTTGCCGACCAAATCCGTCGGGCTAGTAAGTCTATTGGCGTTAATATCGCAGAAGGCTATGCCAAACGTACGCTTTCAATTGCAGAGTTTAAACGATTTCTAATGATTGCATTTGGCTCTGCCGAAGAAATGCGTGTGTGGGCGCAGTATGGAAAGGATCTAGGATACCTGAACGCTGAACAAGCAGCGCGATATGAAAAAGAATATGATGAAATTGCAAAGATGATTTATGCTTTGCATAAAAAGTGGACTGAATAAATGCTGTATTTTCTCGCCTCTCGCCTCTCGTCTCTCGCGTCTTAATCGTGGCCGGTCTCAAATCCATCATCCGTTTGCGCAAACATCAGCTGGATGAAAAACGCCGGGCGGTGACGCGGTTGCAATTGATGCTGGATAACATGAAACGCGAAGAAGCCCGCGCGGTGGATGAATTGGTGGCGGAGAAACAGCATGCGACGACAGATAGGGAAACCGCCGCCGCCTTTCCGAATTATAACAAGAGGATGCAGGACAAATTAAAACTAATCGTGAAAGAAGAAGCCAATCTGAAAGCTGCCATCGACCGCGCCCAGGCGGAATTGCAGGATGCGTTTAAGGAACTGAAAACCATCGAAATCACTGACCGCGAACGCGCCCGCCGCGCGGCTGCTGAGGAAAAGAAAAAAGAAGACCAGGCGATGGATGAAATCGGCCTGGAAGGGTTTCGGCGGAAGGATAAGTAAAATTATAGATTGTTGCCTGATAATCCAGGCGGCGGCCATTGATCTCCCTGGTGGGGGCGACCCAATCGCATAATGGATGTGGGGGAAAGGTTACGGTTCAGGATGTCAAGATTGGTCGTGCCGTCAGCGCCGATATTACTACCTTCTAGCGGGCTATTTTTTGTAGGAGAAGGCTTCGACCCAAGCGGTCTTAGTTTTCCTGCAATTTGTGTTAATAGATCCGCACTGTTATTTGTTAGGGCGGTGAACTCCGTAAATAAATCCTGTCGGCTGAAAGGTTGCAGGATTTTCAGGCCAGCCGTGTAAACACCGGCAGCTGAACTGGCGGGATGCTGCATATAGGGTACGATGATTTGATCGGAAAAATGTTTAATAGCTTGCGCAGCATCGGTATAGGGCTGCGATGCTTGGCTGAAAATCCTGTAAGCAATGATGGTATCGCATAAGTTGCCCAGGCGGCCTACGTCATTCGGTCCGATGGTATTTGCGGCAAGGGCATTGGCGGGATCGTTTTGGGCAATGAATTGGTGCAAGCGGCCGGGCAGATTTTGATAGGCGGTCGCGGCATTTTGCAAACGCGTCACAAATTGGTCGATGAGTTTTGCTGGATCAAGTTCTGTGCTGGTAATGGTTAAAGCATTATTGTTGCATGCTATCGCAAGTTTTATCGTTTGAATGGGGTCTGTGCCCAATTCCTCTTGCGCGGAAAGAGTCAAAGGCGCTTTTTTTAATGCGAGGCCAAAGTACGCATCGGGTAGGATACAATCACGCTGATATAAGATGCCCATCTGGGTACTGTTTAATTTTGTATCTGGTCGCGATAAGCATGCTTTTAAAGCCTTCAAATCTGTAGGCCCCACTTCGAGATGATCGGACAGGTATTGAATGATGTTATCTAGGGCGGTTTGGTAGTCTTTGGTGGTGGGGGCGTTTGCCGTGGATTGGGGAGGTAGCTGCATTTTCGGTTGCTCGCCGCCATAGGCGGCATGAGACATCCCGATAAAGGCCAGGAAAGAAGTTGCATATCGCCTAAACATGATCAAACTATACCACTTGCCGAGTAGGATCGCAATTAAATCAATGCTTTCAGATTATAAAAATTAATCACTAACGCAACTTACGCGTGTTAATCATCCCGCTTCACTTTTTCATCCCGCTCGTGCCGCTCCTGCGCCTCGATCGACAGCGTCGCGTTCGGGCGGGCGAGGAGGCGTTTGACACCGATGGGGTCGCCGGTTTCTTCGCAGTAGCCGTATTCGCCCTGTTCGATTTTTTCCAGGGCCTGTTCGATTTTATTGATGAGCTTGCGGTAACGGTCGCGCGTGCGTAGTTCCAGGCCGTGGTCGATCTCCGCCGTCGCGCGGTCGGTGATGTCGGGTTCCTGGATGCCGCCCTCAGCGCGCATGGCGTCCAGGGTGTCTTCGGATTCGTCCAGCAATTCATCGCGCCAGTCGAGCAAACGCTGACGGAAATAAGCCGTCATTTTGGGGTTCATGTATTCTTCGGATTCACTCGGCACATAGTCCGGCGACAGATGGGGATCGACGATATTTGTCATGATAACCTCACGCGTGATTGTGGCGTTTTCATAGCGGGCGGGGGGATTCTCCGCAAGGGGAAAAGGAATTAGGAGTTATGGGATTTTAGGATGATAGAAACAGTTTTCTAAAATCCTATAATTCCTAAAATCCTAGCTCCTATTTTAAACCAACCCCAACTTCGCCAATTCCACCGCGGTGCGGAGTTCAATGTCGTCGAGGATGGCGGCGAGTTCGGGATCGTCCATCTGCGCGCGCTCGGAGGCGACGAGGTGGGCGAGGGCGCGGAGTTCGGACTCGGGCACGCTGCCTTCGAGGATGCGCATGCGCAGGGCTTCGAGTTTATTCAGCATGTCGGTTGCGCGTTTTTTGTTGCGCTGGCGGCCCTCCATTGCGTCGCCTGTTTCCTGGGCGAAGAGGAGGGAACCGATGCCGCCAACCGATGTGGCGGCCTGTGCGGGCGCGGCTTCCTCAGCCTCTTCAACGCTCAGCATATCCTGGAAAGTGGTGTCGCCCGTGCGTTTCGCCCCGCCGGATTTGCCAGCGGCGGTCGTTGAGCCAGTGCGGGAAACTTTTGAAACATCCATGGTCGAATCCGGGCCATGATACCGCCAATTTTGGCTGCTTGCACGTGTTCTTTATAAGGTTAGGCTTCCTCGCACGGCATTTAAAACGCGGTTTGTGCCGTCTTTTATACGCGGTCCCATGCCAGGTTTATAGTCAGATGGCAGGCCGACATATCCTGCTTGTTCAGCTTGTCGCATCCGGTGTGAGGGAGATGTGCCGAACCATTCTTCTAATTTATCTAAAGGATAGCCATCATAGAATGGAACTGCCTGGAAAGCAGGCTCCATTAATGCCTCTATCGCGGAATGATTTGATGGCGGGACGCCATTCGTCAGACTGGTTAAATAAAGCATCGCTTTCTTCTCATCCAATTCAACATAGCCATTCCGCAATATGGCGTCAGTTAATGCTCGGCCCTCTTCGGTACGTGTCATTGTTAATCCGGTATTGGGGATGCCAGGGCCATCGTAAATTGTAGAATCATAGATAACTCCAGCATCATGGACACGATTTTGATCGTCCCGGGGAGAAAGGTTGAGCGGCTCTATTGCCTTAGAAGTGGGATCAAAAAATTGGCGATAGGTTGTATCAATCAAATAAATTGCATTCCTTATGCCGTCCGCCGTTTGAATAGGAATTTTGGCAATCGTAAAGCCATGACGCGTTATGCATTCGATGTCCGGAAATATTTTGACAACATGGGGTTTATATATTGCGAGACCTAAGGTATCCAGGCCAAAGGAAGCAACATTTCTGGCCCAGCCGCATGAACCCCACAAACTTCCGCTCGCTTCTTGGAATGGCTCCTTGCCTTTCTTTTGATATCCTTGTTCATGGCATGCTCGGGTGTGATGTACGGACCAGGCAAGTAATGTTTCAGCATCCGCCATCGAAATTCCTTTGCCCGTCATTTGCGCTTTATATAAGGCGCCTCTCGCTTTTGCGATCTTATTCTTGCTAGGCCCGATCATAACAGGATCCGGGCCCGGAAATGCATAATCCGAGGCTTCGGCAAGCGTTTTGGGCGGATTTTCAACCATATAAAATTTTAGCCGATTATTATGAATAGAAAATTAAATTACCCCGGATAATTGCGGAAAACGGGGCGTTAAAATTGGCACGATTCCTGCATCTTAGACCCCCAGGAGGCCCTCTCATGGCACGTGTTATCTTGGCGATATTTGTTCTATTCGTGGGAATTGCAACCTTGGCGGCACAGGCGGCTGAAACCCGGCATGAAAGCCAGGGCGCGAAGGCTTTTGCGGCTTCGGCGGGCGTTGAGACCATCATCGGGTTAAACTGACCCGGTTTATGTGAGATAATCAGGGTTCGGGGGAATCAAAATGACGCGTTTTATCTTTATATTACTGGGGGTTATGGCCCTGGCCGCGCCCATTCCGGCGAATGCGGCGGAAACGCGTATCAAGGATATCGTGGATTTTGAAGGCGTGCGGGATAACATGCTGGTGGGTTATGGTTTGGTCGTGGGTTTGAACGGCACGGGCGACAGCCTGACTAACGCGCCTTTTACGGAACAAAGTTTATACGGGATGCTGGAGCGCCTGGGTGTGAACGTGCGCGGTATCGACCTGAAAACCAAAAACGTCGCGGCTGTGATGGTGACGGCGACGTTGCCGCCATTTGCGACGCAGGGTTCACGGATTGATGTAGATATTGCGTCATTGGGCGATGCGAAAAATTTAATGGGCGGGACATTGTTGGTTACGCCGCTGCTCGGCGCAGATGGTGAGGTTTATGCAGTGGGCCAAGGTCCTGTGGCGACCTCCGCGATTTCCGCGCAAGGTGCGGCGACGAGTGTGACGCGCGGTGTGCCGACGGCGGGGCGTGTTGCCAATGGCGCGATTGTCGAGCGTGAAATTCCGTTTTCTCTGGCGCAACTCGGCGCGATGCGATTGGCTTTGCGCAATCCGGATTTTACGACGGCGACGCGCATTGCGAATACGGTGAATGAATTTTTGCATAACAAAGCCGCGCAGGCGATCAGCCCTTCAAGCGTGGTTTTGACGATCCCCAGTAATTCGCAAGCGGATTGGGTGAAGACGGTGACGAACATCGAACAGCTTTCCGTCACGCCTGATGAAGTCGCCAAGGTTGTGATCGACGAAAAATCCGGCGTGATTGTGATGGGCGAAAAGGTTCGCATTTCTACCGTCGCGATTTCGCAAGGCAACTTGACCATTCGTATTACGGAGACGCCGCAGGTGTCACAGCCGCAGCCATTCTCGCAAACCGGCGAGACAAAGGTCGTCGACCGCACCAGCGTGCAGGTGGATGACCAATCGGATCGCAAAGTCACCGTGATGCCTGCGGGTGTGAGTTTGCAGGAACTGGTGCACGGCTTGAATTCCCTGGGCGTCGGTCCGCGCGATATTATTGCCATTCTGCAAGCAATTAAGGCAGCCGGCGCGATGCAGGCGGAAATCCAGGTGATGTAAATGTCGTCGGATATCCTGCCACCTTCCATTCCCGTCGGCGCACAGCCGGATGCGACGGTTGCGAATAACATTCGTCCGTTGAACGGCGCGGATGTGCAGGCGGGCAAGGATACGAAAAAATTCGATCAAACGATGCAGGATTACGAAGCGGTTTATCTCTCGCAAATGGTGTCGCACATGTATGAAGGCGTGCCGGTGGATCCGCAATTCGGCGGCGGCGTGGGCGAGGAGACGATGCGTTCGCTGCTCGTCAACGAATACGGGAAGCAAATGGCGGCGGCGGGCGGTGTGGGCCTGGCCGCGCAGATGAAAAAACAATTATTGCAGGCGCAAGAACATGCGGTCGCGCCACAAGCGGCGGCTGCGCAAACGGCTGCATCCGGCGCAGTTACGGGAGGCAGTGATGACAACACAGGTCACTGATACTCTCGGAAAATTGTCGGCCGACGCGACCGCGTTTTTGAATACGCACGAGGAATGGGAACGCTTGACGAATGAAGAAATTACGCATTTGCGCGCCAAGGATTTTAAAGAAGCCACGAAAATTACGCGCCGCAAGGCTGACATCACGACGCGCTACCAAAAGCAGTTGAAACAATTATTCGATCAGAAAGAAGCCTTGGCACTGTTGCCTATCGTGGTGAAAGATGCCTTGAAAAAATCCCAATTGGTGTTTGAAAAAATATCGGCGGATTATCAGCGTGAATTGGATTTGGCGCTGAACGCCAGCCGCCGGTTTATTGAGACGGTTAAAAACGCCATCACGCGCCAGACGGCAACGAGTTTTTTTTATGGCTACTCCGGCGCGCTAAAACTCCGCCATGACGTGCCCGCGATGGTTTATAATAGCTGCGCGTAATTAATGGCCGAAGAGGCCCTGCAAACCTTTAATCGCATTATTTAGATTTTGTTTTTTATCCGTGCCGGTTGTGCTGGTGGCGGGCGTCGTTGCAGTTGTGGTGGCGCTGGTGCCCGAAATATCCTTTTGCACCGCTGCAAGGCATGCATTGCCCGCCGGGCCCGTCGGCGCAGCGGCTTTGGGTTTGATCAGGCCGGTTAAAACATCCAACCCCTTCACCTTCGCGAGCGTGCCCGCGGCCAGTGCGTTTTGCATGACACTGCTGCCATCCGAGGTGACTTTGGGATGTGCCAGATCGCCCGCGATTTTGAGAGTTGGAACAACACTCCCGTATTTGGTATTTTTAATCGTCGGCGTCGCTTTCAAATTCAATTCTTCGCTGGCGAGGTTTGCATCGCCCGTTAGCGTCAGTGCAATCGTATCGGCATCTGCCGCGCTTTGCGTTGTCGACCAGATACCATTCGCGCCGGTGAAATCAAAATCCGCACATTGCAAATTTGCGGTTTTGGGAATGTTTGCATTTTGCAACAACGAGGTGGCGAGGTTGCCGACGTTGTCAAACAAAATTCCCGTATCGAATTTCCCCTGACTGCTGGTGAGGGTAAAATGTCCGCGTGAGGCCGCCATGATTTGTTTCAGGTCCGCACCGCTGCCCGCGAAATTTAGGGTGAGCGCGCCAACGCCCTGGATGCGATCGCTCATTTTTAATTGCGATAATAATTTCCCGTAATCGAGTTGCGGGCTGGTGATGGTCGCCGTTACCGCCGCCGCCTGGCCGCGGCCGTCCAGTGTGATATCCGCGTCAAAACTATTGCCGCCGTAATTGATCTTCATCGGCGCGGCGTGGAGAACGCCGTTATTCAAATTGATCGTGGTGTTATCCAGGCTGCCGATATTATTGCCGTTCTGGATAATTTGCCCGATGTTGATTTTGATATTGGCATCGGCCGTGCGCAGCGCGCCAACGGGTAGGGGGATGGCGGGAATTAATCCGCCCGCGACATCCGCCGCATAGGCGGTTGGAATGATATTCATGCCTTGTTTCACGGATGCTTTGCCGCCGGCGAAATCTGCCAGATTTAATGTGGGGATAGTAATGTCGCCATTAATATCCGGGCGCGCGAAAAGGCCTAGTTTTAAATTTCCGCTGACTTTGGTTTGGCCCGTCGTGAATTCCAAATTCGACAGTGCTGCGTTTTGCGCGTTCGCCATCGTCACGCGTGTTTTGAAATTATAACTGCCAAAGGGCAGGGGCGTGCCCGTGATCGGCGCCACATCCGCGCCGTTCCCTGATGCTGTCAGATCGAATTGTCCGCCGCCGAAATTTTGCGGTTGTCGGAGCCAACCATCGAAATTGATTTTGGTTGTGGCGAGCGTGATATCACCTTTCACCGGCCATTCGTCGGCGTTGCTGAGAATGCCGGCGAATTTGTCGCCGGTGATTTTGATGCTGAAATCCGCACCGTTGATTTTGCCGTTCGCCGTCAGCGCCAGCGGGTCCGCCGGGCGCACGGAGGTTTTCGCATCGGTAATTTGCAATTTGGTGATTTTGCCGTCTTTATTATAATTCAAATTTGTATCGCTGATGTTTAGTGCCAGAATTTCGAGTGACAGCGGCTGCGATGGATTTTTTTGTTGTAATTCCGCGCCGGGTTTTTCTGCCGGTTTGGCTGAGGCAAAGGTCCAGTTATTCCGCCCGCCGATTTGCATTAAATTCAACGTCGCGCCTTTTAATGTTACGCCTTCAATCACGATTTGTTTGCTGAGCAGCGGCATGAGTGACAGGGATGCATCCAGATTTTTGACCTGCACCATCGGTTCCGCGCCCGCCCAATCGGCGTTGGCGAGCGTGACGTCGGCGAGCGACAATTTAATGTCGGGAAACACGGCGAAGGTTACCGGACCGTTGATGGTGAGTTTCCGTCCCAGGGTTTCGGAAACCTTGGCCGCGATTTGCGCTTTGTATGCGTTGGGATCGAATTGCGTGGTGAGGTAAATCGCCGCGCCGCCGATGAGGAGGATCAGTAGGGCGATGATGCCGATTAAAATCTTGCCGAGGGTTTTCATTTTATTCTCCAGTAAAAGATTCAGCCTCCCCCTTGCGGGGAGGCACAAAAATTCAAGCTGCGATAGCGGCGCAGAATTTTTGGGTGGGGGTTAAGGAAAGGCGAGAGCCGCCCCCCACCCAAAATCTCTACGAGATTTTGACCTCCCCGCAAGGGGGAGGTTGGAGCGTTAATCTAGGTCAGCAAAGGGATCATGGGTAGACGAAAAATTCAGGCCTAAAATGCCGAGCGCGGTGGTGAATTCCGCGTCGGGCAGGGCGATGAGCGGTTTTTTCTGTTCGGGCCAGGATAGGCGCAGGGCGTGCAAATACAGACGGTCCGGCAATTTGTCTTCGGGCGTGCCACTACCGTATTTGTGGTCGCCCGCAATCGGCGTGCCGTTGTGCGCGAGGTGGACGCGCAATTGATGCGTCCGCCCCGTGCGCGGCCAGAGCGCGAGGAGCGCGTAACGTTTGCCGAGAGTATCCAGCACGACATAATCCGTCACGGCCGATTGGCCTTGCGGATCGACCTGAACCATTTCGCCGCCATGGGGGGTGGGTTTTTTGATTAGGCGCTGCACGAAACGGCCTTCGACATTTACCGGGACGCCGATGGTAATGGCGAGATAACATTTGCGCATCTCCCGCGATTTAAAAACGTCGCCGAGTTTGCGCGCGGCGGCGGCGGTTTTGGCGAGGAGCATTAGGCCGGAGGTGTCTTTATCCAGGCGGTGCACGAGTTTGGGTGCGTCTGTACCTTCGGGTACGAGTGCGGCGCCGAGGCGGTCGATGCTCCAGATCACTTTGCTGCCGCCCTGGGATGCGATGCCGTGCGGTTTGTTGAGGGCGATGTAGTCGGCGGTTTCAACGATGACGGATTGTTTGATGGTTTTTGCAAGTTTGGGATTTACCGTCGGCGCGATTTGCGGTGCGGGGGCGTCGAGTTCGGGGAGGGGCGGCAGGGTTAGTGTTTGTCCCTCGATTAACCTGTCGCCCGCGGCTTTCAATTTTTTATTATCCGCGCGGATTTCACCCTTACGAATGGCTTTTTCAATCCAACCTTGCGTGACGCCTTTGAATTGCTGGCGGATGAAACGGTCGGCGCGCATGTTAGCGGCTTCAACCGGAATAGAAATTTCTTGTGTCATACATTCCCCAAAAACATACGCATGATGCGCATCGTGCCGTAACCCGCCAAGACGGTGGCGAAGACCATCAGCGTGACATATCCGCCGGCTTTTAGCCACTGATTTTGTTCCAGCATATCAATAATATCCATGGTAAACCGCGAAAAGGTCGTAAAGCCGCCGACGATACCAAACAGAATAAAGGCACGTGTTTCGGTGGAGACGTGCCAGCGCAGGGCGAAATATTCCAGCATCACCGCCAGTAAAACCGCGCCGAGCATGTTGACGACGATGGTATCAAGCGGGAAAATGGTGTGCGGGACGTAACGCGATACGGCGTTCGTCACCAGAAACCGCAGTACCGCACCGAACGCGCCGCCGCAGGCGATGACGAGGGCGAGGGAAAGGGTGACGGGTTCGCGCACACAGGCATTATCGCACGAGTCGCGTGCAGGTTAATGCACCGTCTTATACTGTTCTTCCAGGCGCTGGATCCGCGTGTAAAGATTATGCGATTTTTCCATCAGGTAACGCAAACCGCGCGGGAGTTCTGCTTCTTCGAGTTCGCGTTCATCGAGGGCCAGGACGTCCACGCTGACTTCAATCGCGGGATCGAAACCGGCGTCGTCGCGGCCGATGTCGCCGTGCTGGATCGCGCGTTGCATCATCAGCCATGCCATGATCTGCGTCAGGCGGGCGGTGAGGCGCATGGTTTCGTAACTCATTAATAATCGTTGGCGTGGCGACATTTTGCTCTCGTCGAGCGCCTGGCGGTAGGAAATGTAGGTGTGTGCCTCCGACAGTAGGTCCAGCGCCTCGTGATAGGCGGGATTGCGGAACTGGGCGATTTGAGCGGTCTGGGCAGCGGTCATAATTCTATTCTGCACGCGAAAAATTACAGGATTATGAACGGTAAAATTTTAAGGAATCTGCGGATTATTTGAGACTTTCCGCCACAATTTCGGGGGTTAAAATCTGGGGTAAAATCACCGGCCCACTTTCGGCGGGGAAATAGACGTATAAGGGCACGCCGACGCGGCCGTATTCGCGCAGGAATTCCGTGATGGCGGCATCGCGGTTGGTCCAGTCGCCGACCATGTAGGTGATGTGGTTTTTGCGGAACAAGCTTTGCACTTCATCACGCGCCAGAGCATTTTTTTCATTAAAAATACAGGTGATGCACCATGCCGCCGTCATATCGACAAAAACCGGTTGATGCGCCGCGCGCAATTCATCCAGGCGCGCATCGGAATAGGGGACGGAGATTTGATTGCGGACGGCCTGTTGAATGCTGACTTGCTGGATGAAAACCCACACCAGCCACAGCGCTGCCGCGAACATCGGGATCGCCAGGACTTTTTTGAGCGTCAGCATCCATTTGCCCGGACGCGGTAAAATTTTCAGCGCGGGCGGATAGCACGTCAGGATCAAATAGGGCAGTGCCAAACCGATGCCGAGCGCGGTGAAAACCAGCAGCGTCACGGGCCAGGGTTGCGTGAAGGCGTAAAACATCGCGCCGCCCATGAAGGGCGCGGTGCAGGGCGTTGCGACCAATACCGCCAGCGCGCCGGTGCAAAAGGTGCCGATATAATCCGGGCGGCTGGTGACGGTGCCGCCGAAATTCGCGAAACTGTTTTTGATTTTGATGACGTCGGACAGCATCAATCCGATCACCAATAATACCGCCGCGAGGATGGCGACGAAGGTCGGTGATTGTAATTGCACGCCCCAGCCAATCGCCGCGCCTGCGTTTTTCAGCGCGATCAGCGCCAACGCCAAAACCCAGAACGACATGATGACGCCGCAGGCATAGGCGAGGCCGCCCAATGTTACGTGCAGGCGATTTTCGGAGTGCGATTTTTTCACAAGGCCGAGCGCCTTCATCGACAAAATCGGAAAGACGCAGGGCATCAAATTTAAAATCACACCGCCCAGGAATGCCAGCAACATCGCGCGCCAGAAATGGATATCAGGCAAGACGAAAGCCGCGATAGGTTTGTTTATTTTTGATTTTGTCGGATTAAATAGCGCGGCATCTTTGCCGGGCTGTGCGGTCGCGGCCACCGGCAGGTTCAATAATAAATCCGCATTTTCCGGCACGCAGATGTCTTTGCATACCAGCCATTCGGTGTGGGCGGAGACATGTTCATGCCCGCCCGCGCGTAAGGTTTTCGGCGCGGTGATGGTGATGGGCATCAGCAGATCGCCCGTGTAACCTTGCCCCGCCGTGCCTTCAAAGGTGAAACTTTCCTCCGGCGGCCAGATCATTTTTCCGCTGGTGAAGCTATCCGGTAGGTGCCATTCAATCGTCGTGGCCAGGCCGACATCGCCGACCTTGCGACCGTAAATATGCCAGCCTGCGGGAATATGAAACGCCACCGCGATGCGCGAAGGTTGGCCCGCGACGAGGGCATTATTTTCCGCGACCAGGCGCGCTTGCACCACCGGCCCATCCATCTGCGCAAAAGCGGAAAACGACGCGAGCAAAATCGCGAGAAAGAGAAAACAACGCATAAATAACTATAGGGAAGAAACTGGAGCGGGTGAAGGGATTCGAACCCTCGACTTCAACCTTGGCAAGGTTGCGCTCTACCCCTGAGCTACACCCGCTTTTGCCGCCGTGTTTATAACCGCCCGGCGCGGGTGGATGCAAGCACCTTTTTCATATATTTACGTATCATTGCCCCAATATTGTCGAAATGGAATTCTTCAATTCGGCGGGAATGGGCGCGTCACTGGTCAGGGATGCCTCGTGATCCCGGTACATCAGCCAGCCCACGCCGATAGCGGGTAAAACAGCCAGGGCGGCGGCGAGATATACCGGCAGCCCCCAGCGCAGCGACGCGAATGACACCAGAGCCGCAAGCAACAACGGCAAAATAATCCATTCACCGGGTAGGGCGCAGATGAGGGTGAACGTCAATCCGAAACCTAACGTAATCATCCATCCGGATACCTGCGTCAGCTGTTTGATCAGCGCGGCCATGACGAAGTAGAGGATGATTTCAAGAACGAAGGTTATCATGGTACGGCATGCATACCATGATTGCCGTGCGGCGCAAAGTTAACGCGCGGGCGTCAGTTCCGGTTGGCGGCGACTGGCAGATTAAAGGGTGAAAAAGCCGTCTCGGCTTCTTCCTGAAACATGTAATCGCGCGTGATGGGGACGGTGTTAATATTTTTCGCCAATTGGATTTGGAAAACCATCAGAGAGAGGTAGCGGAAATTTACCTCGCAGCCGGCCAGGTAGAATTCCCACATGCGGCAAAAACGTTCGTCATATAATTTGGCGATCTGGGGGCGGCGCTGCATGAAGCGCGCGCGCCAATGACGCAGGGTTTCGGCGTAATGCAGGCGCAGGATTTCAATGTCCGTCGCCCATAGAGTTTGTTTTTCAATCACCGGCAAAACTTCGGACATCGCGGGCGAATAGGCGCCGGGAAAAATATATTTCTGCAGCCACGTGTTGGTTGCACCCGGGCCGTCCATGCGGCCGATGGAATGGATTAGGGCGACGCCGTTGTGTGAAAGCAAATCATTCACCTTCGCAAAAAATTCGGGATAATGGGTCGTGCCGACATGTTCGAACATGCCCACAGAAACGATGCGGTCGTAGGTGCCGGTTTCTTGGCGGTAATCGCGCAGATGAAATTTAACGCGGTGCGATAGGCCGGCGCGCTGGGCACGTTCGGTTGCGACCTTTAATTGCTCTTCGGAGAGCGTGAGTCCAACGACTTCAACATCCGCGGTTTGCGCGAGGTAGAGCGCCATGCCACCCCAGCCGCAACCGATATCCAGCACGCGCATGCCGGGCTCGAGCAACAGTTTGGACGCGATATGCGCTTTCTTTTGCAATTGCGCGGCCTCTAGACTATCCGTGCGATTGTGGAAATAGGCGCAGGAATATTGCATGTCCTGGTCCAGGAATTGTTCGTACAATTCGCGCGAGAGGTCGTAATGATGCGCGACGTTTTGGCGCGATTTGGAGATCGGATTAAATTGTTGAATGCGCTGTAGGATCGGCGCGAAAAATGTCGCCGCCTTTTCAAACCAGAATTTCGGAGCATAGCGGTAATTCATCGCCAGCAATTCCAGAAAATCATACATCGTGCCGTGTTCAATCACCAGGCGGCCGTCCATATAAGCCTCGCCAAGTGCGGAGCCGATATCCACCATCATATGAAATAGAATAAGCGGATCACGGATACGCACGACCACCGTGGGGCGCTCACCCGCCACGCCGAATTTAAGCGCGGTACCGCGCGGCGGATAAATAACCAGGTGGCCGCGTTTGATCAGCGGTTCAAAGATGGATTTAATGATGGCGCGCATGGACGGATTTCCAAATGATGATATGGGTTGCGGGAGCACATAAAATTATATTTCGCTGTCATTAATTGGCGATACTGGCGCGTGTGGGCGGGCATAATTTTTTCATAAAGAACTTGTTTTCTGCTGCGGCAGCCCCCATTAATAAGGGATGCCCATGACTTCCGCACTCAATACTTCCGCCGCGCCGGATCCGGTTTTTACCGCGACGGCGGCGGATTTTCAGCAAACCATTTTAATGGCCTCGATGCAGCGGCCGATCCTCGCTTATTTTACCGCGTCATGGTGCGGGCCCTGCAAACAATTGCGGCCCTTGATTGAAAAAACGGTGCGCGCGCAGGGTGGTAAGATTGGGCTGGCAGTGATTGATATTGATGCCAATCCGGATCTCGCGCAGGCGATGCGCGTGCAATCCGTGCCGCAGGTTTATGCCTTTGTCGGCGGACAGCCGGTGGATGGTTTTATGGGCGTGGTGCCGGAAAGCCAGTTAAAGACGTTTATCGCGAAGTTATTGGCGATGACCGGCGATGGCGCGGAAGAAGAAGCGGTTGATAATAACGATCCATTCGCGCAAGCGTTTCGCGATTGGAGTGATGGGAATATTCCAGCGGCGATTATGGCGTTTAAAGAATTGACGGCGGATGATCCATATAAAGCGCGCGCGGAAAAGGCCGTGAAGTTTTTGCAGGATTTATTGCCGCATGGCGCGCCGGGCGCGTTGGAAAAAGCGCAAACCGCCGCTGGCAAGACAGCGGAATCTCAGCACGCTTTGGCGCTCGCGGCGATTGCACAGGGACAGTTTGAAATGGGGATGGAGGCGCTCCTCGCCAGCATCAAGGCCGACCGCAAATGGCAGGACGACCGCGCGCGGACGGATTTTGTGGCGCTATCTGAAATTTTGGGATTGGAAGATGAGCGCGTCACCGCCGCGCGCAAAAAACTTTCCTCCATTCTGTTTTCATAAAGGCGCTGCGATGTTCAAAGTTTACAAACCTGAAGACCTGCCGAAAACGCTGCCGTTGTTTCCACTGTCGGGCGTTATGTTGCTCCCGCGCATGCAATTTCCGTTGTCGATGGAAGAGCCGCACGCGCTCAGCATGGTGGATGACGCGCTGAAGGGCGACCGCATGATCGGCATCATCCAACCTAAAAATACCGAGGGGCGCACGCCGCCGCTTTATGCCACCGGCACGGCAGGGCGTATCACGGCGCTCGATGAAACGGATGAAGGGAAATATATGATTGGCGTCACCGGCGTTTGCCGTTTTCATGTGATCCAGGAAATTCCTACCGCGCGCGATTACCGTTTGGGTGAGGTGGATTACGCGGATTATCTGGAAGATCTGCGCGTGCCGGAGCCTTATCATTTTCAGCGCCGCACGCTGATTAATCAGTTGCGCGAATTTTTCGGCGGGCAGGGGATTAGCGTCGATTGGGATGCCGTCGGCCGCACGCCGGATGCGCTGCTGGTGAATTCACTTGCCGTGATTTGCCCGTTTGATGTGCCGGAAAAACAGGCACTATTGGAATCCGCGACGGTGGAAAAACGGTTGGAGACGTTGCAGACGATTTTGACCTTTGCGAATACGCCGGGGGATAATGTTGGCGGCGTGCAAAGGGTGTTGAATTGACAGGTTGCTTAGTGAGCGGAGCGAATTTAGCCAACCTGTCATCCCGGAAGCTAGCGGAGCTGCTATCCGGGATCTCCCGTCAGTTATATAAGCTCTTATTCTGCATGGGATCCCAGCTCTGCGCGCCTAACGGCGCTTGGCCGGGATGACAAAAGCGTTATGCGCTTTTCTTATCGTCGGATTTTTCCGCTGCTGCTTTGGCTGCGTTTTGTTTGCCGCCCAAACCGCCGAAACGGGATTTGAATTTATCCACCGCGCCGCCTTTGGCAACCGCTTGCAGGCCTTTATTCCATGCGGGGTGCGTGGCTGGATCGACGTCCAGGTGCAGCGTATCGCCCGCCTTGCCGTAGGTCGAACGGGTCGTATAGGTCTCGCCGCTCGGGCGTTTGATGATGATTTCGTGGTAGTCGGGGTGGATGTCTGTTTTCATGATGGGCCTCTGCAAATTTCTCTTTGGAGCGCGTTTCTAGCCCAAATTCCCGCCGGGATGCAAGGGAAAATTAACCTCTTGAACGGAATTCCGAAACATCCACCGGCATACCCTCAATCGTATCCCGTAACTTATCCATCGCCCGGGCTTCCAGTTGGCGGACGCGCTCTTTGGACACGCCCATTTTTTGGCCGATTTGTTCCAGGGTCATGGGTTCGTCCACCAGGCGGCGGTCGATGATGATTTGGCGCTCGCGGGGCGATAGTTTCGCCATGGCTTTGTGGACCCAGTTGGTTTGGACTTCCTGGTCGTGGGTGGCCATCACGGCGGCTTCGGGGTTCGCGGTTTCGTCGATCATGAAATCACCGACTTCGCTGCCGCCGTCTTCGCCGATCATCATATTCAACGACTGGTCGCCGCCGGAAAAGCGCGCGAACATGCCCTGAACCTCGGCCGCGGGTAGGTTGAATGCCTTGGCGACTTCTTCATCTATGACATTAGAATTGGCGCCGTGGCGTTTGTTTTCCAATTGGGCGCGCATGCGGCGCATGTTGAAAAACAATGACTTACGCTGCGCTGTTGAACCGGAACGGACGATGGACCAGTTGCGCAGCACGTAATCCTGCATAAAGGACCTAATCCACCAGGCGGCATAGGTGGAAAAACGCAATTCGCGCTCCGGCTCAAACCGGTTGGCGGCCTGCATCAGACCCAGGATGCCTTCCTGAACCAGGTCTGAATTGGCCAACCCGTAATGTTTGAATTTCCCCGCGATTTTCACCACCAGGCGGACATAGGCGTTAATCAGGCGGTCCAGCGCTTTGCGGTCCTTTTGGTCGCGCCAGCGGCGGGCGAGATCCCATTCGTCTTCCTTTTCCAGCATCGCGGTCTGCATGGATTGACGGATAAAGCTTTGTTGGGCGCGGGCGGTCCCCGCATCGTCGAAATAGGCCATTTTGCCTCCCCAGCCCGGCGGAGCGGGCCAATTTGGTTGAATGAGCCTCGGTTATGGCTGGCCAAGGCGTAGGAACAACATAGCGATGTGATTCATATTTGTACAGTGGTTCTAATATAAAAAAGTTATTAGAATGTGTGTTATAAAAAAGTAATAAAAGCAGTTTAAATAAAATTTATGATATTATTCAAGCAAGCTTAACGTTCAGATGATACATTTAAAAAATGTTGCAACAAAAAGATACTCAGAATGAATTTATGGAACTCCTTCATCAAAGAGAGTGGATAGAGCTGGAAATGCTAACCAGTCAGGTAAATAATAGTATTTTGGATGATTTAACGGGCCTGAAATATCCAGTGAAATATGCTTTTGTCCCGTCACCTCCTTCATCCTGTGAGGAGAGTGAAACAGCAAAGTTCTACGAAGATTTTGAAACCACCCTGAAGGCCATAAAAAAAGCTCTTGCCAGGCAAATGGGCGGGGGAGATATTCCCATAATATGCCAAAATGAAAATACAAAAATTTTTCTCGAATCTCTTGGCTTTTCAAGCGAAATTATTTCTAAAACAAAACAGGATTTTTTTGCAATTAAGATTACGGATGGCAAATTAGACAAGTTGTATGGCTCCGATATTTCGATCGCACCGCCTGAAACACACACGCAAAAGCCGCGAGGTATTTTATGGCGCGGCCATACGGTTTATAATCCATATGAAACTCTAGTGTACGATAGAGCAGGATATCCTATTATTCATGCGGGTGAAACCATTCAAGATGGGGCCGGTGGAATGCCGCCATTATATTGGGCTTTAAATGCTTATGATAATGCGCTGAACACATCTGCTATGGCGTGTTATGGAATGAACTTTGATGATCGATCGATTGGGTTTTTATCAGCATTTCGGGAAAATAAAGATCAGAAATGGTTTGGCTTAGGCGACGTCACAGATGCAATAGCTGGTAATTCGCAGAAATTTTATGAAGTCATGCAGCGCCAACAGCTTGAGCGATTAAAGCCCGGACAGTATGATACACGGCACGAAACCATGGTGCATCAGAATCCATTGATGGAGACTTTTATAATATGCCGAAAAGACATACTGTTGGCTGAGGTAAGCGTAGGTTTAGAAAAAGGTAAACTCAATTCTAAAAATTACTTTGCTATCAGGCTTGATTCAGAGTTAAGTGATTTTTTAAATAGACTGCAAGTTTTTCCTAAAAATATTCTGCAGCGAAAATATGAAAGCCACGCTAAAGATTTTCAGGATTTGAAAGTTCGTAAAGAGACTGGCCTCCAGCCTATATAAAAGATATCAACATAACACATTCCGCCGCCAATCCCTCACCCCGCCCCAGGGCGCCGAGTTTTTCGGTGGTGGTGGCTTTGATGTTTACGCGGGTTGTCTCGACGTTCAATAATTCCGCCACGCGTGTTTGCATCGCTTCGCGGTGCGGGCCAACTTTGGGCGCTTCGCATAAAATCGTGACGTCGGCATTCACTACCGCGCCGCCGCGGGCGCGGAGCAGGGACATCGCATGCAAAACAAACTGATCGCTGCTTGCGTTTTTCCATTTCGGGTCGCTGGGCGGGAAATGCTGGCCGATATCGCCCGCGCCGATGGTGCCGAGCAGCGCGTCTGTCAGCGCATGAAGTACCACATCGCCGTCTGAATGCGCCTCAACACCGCGGGTGTGCGGAATTTTCACGCCGCCGAGCCAAACGTGGTCGCCATCTTTAAATCGATGCACGTCGAAGCCGTGGCCAACTCTGGTTTCTTTTTGCGCGTTCAACATGGCTTCGGCCATCTGGAAATCCTCTGTCGTCGTGATTTTGATATTACGCGTGCTGCCTGGGACAATTTTAACCGGCAGGCCGGCAGCTTCAAATAATGCGACATCGTCGGTGAAGTCTTGCTCTCGCAGTTCTTGATGTAATTTCAAAATTTTATCAAACGGAAAAGCCTGCGGCGTTTGTGCCAGCCAATGATTTTCGCGTGGAATATTTTTCACACCGCGATCTGTTTTTAATTTTAATGTGTCGGCCAGTGGCGCTGCAGTTAATACTGCAGTATCAGGCGCCAGTGCCGCGATGACATCATCAATGATTTTCACCGTCGTAAACGGACGCGCGGCGTCGACGATTAAAACGTAGTTTGGGGCATTTGCCGCCATGGCTTCCAATCCCATGCGCACACTATCCTGCCGCCGCGCGCCGCCGACGGTGAAAGGTAAATTTTCCGTGTAAAATTTTTCCTGCCCAGCGCCGATCACGACCTGAATGTTCCGCACCGCCGGATGTGGGCGATATAATTCGATGACGCGGCGTAACATGGATTGGCCCGCCAACGACAAATATTGTTTGGGGACTTCACCGCCAAAGCGCGTGCCGGAGCCGGCGGCCATGATGAGGACGTCAATTGCTGAAGACATATATTATATTAACAGTGACAAGTGATGAGTGACAAGTGATGAGCTTAAAGTTTCCTTATCACTTGTCACTCATCACTTCTTGCTGTTTCTGCTTCGCCCGGTACAGCGCCTCATCCGCGGCGCGGTAGAGTTTTTCGAATTTGTCCTTGCCGGTGCCCTCGCAAGAGGTCAGGCCGAAACTGCCGCGTAGGGCGATCATGTGATCTTCCCATTTAAAGGACAGGTTATTCAGGCCGAACGAAATCGCCTTGGCACGTGCCGCCGCTTTTTCCGCATCGATATTCGTCAGAACCAGCGCGAATTCATCGCCGCCCAAACGCGCGGTCATATCCGTATCGCGCACGGTGCGTGTGAAAAAATCGCCCACGGCGCGGATGGCGGCGTCGCCCGCCGGGTGGCCGTAATTGTCGTTGATGCCTTTAAAACCGTCCAGATCGCAAATCACCAGCGCACAGCCGCGCGATTGTTTGCGCCGCACGCGCGCCAATTCGCGCGCCACATGTTCTTCCAGGCCCCGGCGGTTGAGCAGGCCCGTCATTTCATCCTTATCCACCAGATTTTCCAGCGTATCGATTTTCGCGCGCTGGACGGTGAGGAGGTCGTTCGCCTCCGCGATCAGTTTGAGCGCGCGTTCGAGCAATTCCTCGCTACTTTGCGCGTTCCCGCCCACCAGCTCGGCAAGTTGGTTGCGTGCGGGGAGGGCGGGATATTCCGGCAAAGTCTGACTCATGGCCATACTATAGCTTACTTTTTTGAAGAATTGAATTTTTTTCCTACATCTTGCAGCGCCCAGCCCGCCATGGGATGTTATGTGCCGCATCCCATGATTCTCACCCGCACCCGCGCCTTTTTGATTTTGATCGTTCTCTGCCTTGTGGCGGCGACGTTATACGTCACGCGCGATATGTGGGAGGGCGGGGCGCTGATCGGGATTGCGCCGCATCAGGCGCTGTACCAGATGACCATGACGCGCCTCATGCAGACGAATGAAATCGCCGATGTGCGCGGGCAGATGTCTTACCGGATTGAGGATGCCTGCGACGGTTGGAACGTCGCGCAGAAATTCAATTTGCAATTTGTTTATACGGATGCGCCCACGGCGCTCGTGACGAGTGATTATAATACCTATGAATCCAAAGACGGGAAGCGTTACGAATTTTCCACGCGCCGCATGCGCAACGGCCAACTGACCGATGAAATTCTGGGCAAAGCGGAGCGCAAGGACGCCGCGGGTAACGGCACCATCGCTTATCAAAAACCTAAAGTCGCCGAAATCCCTTTGCCCGCCGAAGTTTTATTCCCTACTCAACATACCCTTGCGATTTTGCGCGCTGCCCAGGCGGGGCAGACCTGGTTTGCTGCGCCGTTATTTGACGGCAGCGATCTGGCGAAGGCGTCGGACGTTACGTCTTTTATTCAGACCCAGCGCAAACCCTATATCATGCAGGTTAAGGAACTCGTGCCGCTGAAATTCGTGCCGCTGCCGGATGCGGGGGATGATACAACCGCCGTGCCCGCCGTTGTGGTTGAAACGCTAAAAGCGCCGCGGGCGATGACGTCTGACGCCATCAATGCCTCGCCGCTGCTATCCAATACAAAAGCCTGGCGTTTGCGCATGGCCTTTTACACGCGCGGGGATGCGATTACCGCCGACGATAAAAAAGACGCAGCGGCAATCAGCCCCGAGGACGATCCGCTGAACAGCACCGTGCCCGATTATGAAATGACCATGATTCTCCATTCGAATGGGGTAGTCAGCAGCTTTACTTTGGATTATCCTGACTTTAGTTTGTATGCGCGGTTGCTGAGCATTGCCGAAGTCGCCAGGAACAGCTGTTAAAGGAAAGCACATGACCAAAAAGGTAATGATTGTTGAAGATAACGAGCTGAATATGAAGCTCTTCAATGATCTATTGGAAACGCAGGGTTATTCGACCGTCAAAACGTCGGACGGTTTGTCGGCGGTGAAATTGGCGCGCGAACACAAACCCGATTTGATTATCATGGATATCCAGTTGCCGGAGGTTTCAGGCCTCCAGGTCACCAAGTGGCTGAAAGAAGACGAAGAATTACGCACCATCCCTGTGATCGCCGTAACGGCTTTCGCGATGAAGGGTGACGAGGAACGCATGCGCGAAGGCGGCTGCGACGATTACATTTCCAAACCCATTTCCGTGCAGAAATTTCTTGATACGGTTGGGAAGTATTTGCGGAATTAGGCAGAATTTGGGCAGAAAGCCCAGGGAGACTTCGCATGACAGCAAGGGTTTTAGTCGTCGACGACATTCTACCGAACGTCAAAGTTCTGTCGGCGAAACTATTGTCCGAATATTATGATGTCATCGCGGCCTATTCGGGCAAAGAGGCCTTGGATAAAATTGAGAAAGAGCATCCGGATATTGTTTTGCTGGATGTGATGATGCCCGAAATGGACGGTTTTGAAGTTTGCCAGCGGATTAAAAGCAATCCCGCCACGACGCATATTCCGGTGGTGATGGTCACGGCATTGTCGGAAATTTCCGACCGCGTGAAGGGGCTGGAGGCCGGGGCGGATGATTTTCTGACGAAACCCGTCAACGACACGGCACTCTTCGCGCGCGTAAAATCTTTGGTGCGGTTGAAATTGGTGATCGATGAATGGCGCCTGCGCGAACGCACGTCGGATCAGCTGGGTGTGCTACAGGCGACATCGCTGGATGAAGTCGGAAACCTGGAAGGCTCCAAAATTTTAATCGTGGATGATTTGCCGATTGAGGCGAAGCGTTTCGAAGAAATTCTGGGCGCCGAAAATTACGAAGCAAAAGTCCTGGCGGATCCGTCGCAATTAATCGCCACCACGGCCGCGGAAGAATTTGACCTGATTATTATTTCCCTGACGCTATCCAGCGAAGACGGCCTGCGCCTATGTTCGCAAATCCGTTCCAATGAACGCACGCGCCAGACCCCGGTGCTGTTGGTGGACGACAGCGTCGACATCCGCAAAACCGCGCGCGCGCTGGAACTCGGCGGGAATGATTATTTGCTGCGGCCTTATGATAAGGCGGAATTAAAGGCGCGCGTCAAAACCCTTTTGAAGCGCAAACGGTACCAGGATAAGTTACGTTCCAATTATGAAACGTCCTTATCTATGGCGCTCGTCGATAGCCTGACCGGCCTGTTCAACCGCCGCTACTTCGATGCGCACTTTGACAAGATTTTGGAAAAATCACGCCGCGAGAATTATAAACCTGTCGGTGTTCTCTCCGTCGATGTCGACAAATTCAAATCGATCAACGATACCCACGGCCACCCCGTGGGCGATGAAGTTTTGGTCGAACTCGCACGGCGTCTGCAAAATTCCATGCGTCCCTCCGACATGGTCGCGCGCCTGGGCGGTGAGGAATTTGTTGTCATTCTGCCTGAATCCCGCCCCGAACAAGTCCGCATGATCGCCGAACGTTTGCGCCTCACGATTTGTGAAAAAACCTTCCCCATCAAAAGCGGCGCCGAACAACTCGCCGTCTCCGCCAGCATCGGCGCCACAGTGACGCGCGCGGAACCTGAGACGGCTGGTGACATCTTCAAACGCGCGGATGAGGCGCTGTATCAGGCGAAGGAAACTGGGCGCAACCGCGTGGTTATCGCATAAAAAAAGTCTGTCATCCCCGCGAATGCGGGGATCCATCACCAGGTATTAACGTTCTAGATCATGATTTTGAATAAAAGCTGCGGTCCATGGATCCCCGCATTCGCGGGGATGACGTTTTTCTAAACTCGCCTTGCAGGCTCGTTAAGAAAAGCCATTACTTCGCCCGTTTTTCCTCAAACATCGCATGTTTGCGAATGGTCGGGTCATACTTCCGCTTTTTCAGCTTTTCGGTCTGTTTTTTCGGATTGCGCTCGGCCATGTAGAAATAGCCCGTCTCGGGGTTTACCATTTTCAATTTAATCGTGTTTTTCTTGGCCATTGGTGCGCTCAGGATCTTAAAAAGTTGGGTTAGGAACGGCGCTTATATGCCATTCCCAACCCATTTGTCAATCAAAACACACCCTCAAACGGTAATTTATGCAATCGCCCGGGCCGCATTCTCGGCCTGGTTCAGGTCGCGCACCATGCGTTGCAGGCGGCGGGAAATCTTGGGTTTTTTGCCCTCAATGAGCTGCGGGGCGGGCTTTGGCGGCGCAATATGGCGCCCCAGGCTTTGCAGGCCGGTAAGCTCCATTTGGGCGGCTTTCAGCATTTTCAGTTCGCGGGCTTCCTCGGTCGAGGTGACCAGAAAGGCCTCCAGGCGAAGTTCCAGCAAATCAGAGAGAATCTCAAACGACATAGGTGACAAAGACATGGTTTTGGCTCCGTGTTCAAAAGCTACCGGCTTCTGCCGGACGAATGGTCCGGCACAGCCGTTAGGCCGGCGCTTCGTCCAACCTTCATCCATGATTATGTGTTCAAAACGTTACGAAAAGGTAAACGTTTCGACATTTTTAAAAAAAGTGAGATAATATTTTTGATTGCGGTCCTATGTCTTTACCTTCGCACGATTCAGTAACCAAAGTGTGAAGACCAAATGCACCGCCATCAATATACCTAAATAAATCCAAAAGTGCCCGCCTGCGGATGGCGGCGTATTATCGGTGACGGGAATTTGAATTTCACCATCTAGCACGCCTTGCGTCCCATAGGGTAGCGATTTTTCCACGCGGCCAAACCGATCAACCAGCGCCGAAATTCCCGTATTCGCCGCGCGGACGAGTGGGATGCCTTCCTCCACCGCGCGCGCGCGGGCCTGGGCGAGATGTTGGTGCGGGCCGATCGTGTTGCCGTACCAGCCATCCTCAGTGACGTTTACCAATAATTGCGGACGCGGATTTTGTGCAATCACTTCACCAGCGAAAATCGCTTCATAACAAATGAGCGGGCTGATGCGTACGCCGCCGACGGTTTGCGTCTCCGGGCCGCTGCCGCTGCCCATATCACCGAAAAATTCCGCGACCGCTTTGATGTGCAAATACTTCGTCCAATATTTCGCCAGCGGCATATATTCACCAAACGGCACCAGATGCGATTTATCATAATGCCCGGTAATTTCACCGCGCGCATTTACAAATTCCATGCTGTTAAAAATTTGCCGCGTCGCCGCATCGCGCCGGATAGAACCGGTAGCAAGCATCGCACCTGGCGGCAACACGCGCGCAATCGCGCTGCGCACATTGGGTTCTTGCGCGATGATAAAGGGCGTCGCGGCTTCGGGCCAAACGACCAATTGCGGCGCGATGGTGGCGGGTTCATCCGTCATGCGCAGCAGGGTATTCATAATATTTACGCGCCGCGCGAAATCCCAGCGGCCTTCTTCGGAGGTATTGGGTTGCACGATGCGCACTTGCAGCGGTCGGGTTGGGGCGATTTGATGCACGCGCCAGAAACCGAATGCGGCCAGGACGATTAGAATCCCAATCGGTTTCGCGCGGCAGGCGAATTTCCAAAATGGCGAGTTAATTTGATAAGACGCGAGCCACATCGCGCATGCCAACGTAATCAAAAATCCTAAGCCGTATACGCCGACAATCGCCGCGCCTTGGAATAACCAATTCCACTCCGTGAAGCTTTCACCGATCAGGTTCCACGGAAAGCCCGTAAAGACCGTCCCGCGCAGCCATTCGCCCGCCAGCCAAAAAAATGGGAAGAATAAAATCGTTGCCAGTTTTGGGTTGGAAAATTTGCGCGCGAGCCAAAACAATAGTGCGCACATCGCCGCGACATAAATCGTCATTAAAATCGGCAAGCCAAAAATCGAAAAGGGGAGGAGCCAGGCAAATTTCGGCCAATCAACGAACAGCGCGAAACTCACCCAATATAAGCCGACGACAAAATAGCCGAGGCCGAACCACCAGCCACGCGTGGCAGCTTGTTTCCAGGTAGTTGCGTTTGCGAGTTGGTGGATCAACCAGCCGATGGATAAAAACATCAGCGGTAAAACATTAATTGGCGGCAGCGCCAAAACCGCCAATGCACCTGCCAAAAAGGTAAACAGATTAGAATTTAAAAACCCGTCATCCCCGCGAAAGCGGGGATCCATGGCGCGCAATTTGGAAAAAGAAATCTGGCTGAAATTATGCTCCCTGGATCCCCGCTTTCGCGGGGATGACGATTTGGGGTGATCAATCTGTTCTTGCATCTAACCCTCCGCCAATTTCACAAAACTCGCCATGACTTTTTTAATGCCGGCCTGGTCGAATGCAACCTCAACCTTGTCATGTTCGGTCGACTTTACCGTCCCCATGCCGAATTTCTGGTGGAACACGCGTGCGCCGCGTTGCATGCCGTGGGCGCGGTCGGGGTCGAAATCAATGGCGTCATAATCAAATTTGGGCGCGGCGACTTTGCGTTGATAAAAATCGCCACTCGCGCGCGGCGTATAGCCACTATAATTCGCCGTGACATTCCCCGTGCGCTCCACCGCGCCCTCCGGTAATTCATTCACAAAACGTGACGGCATCGCATGTTGCCATTGCCCGTACACGCGGCGGCTGCCCGCGTAAGTGATCGTCAATTTTTCCCGCGCCCGTGTGATGCCGACGTAGGCGAGGCGGCGTTCTTCCTCGAGCCCCGTATTGCCGTTTTCATCCAGCGTGCGTTGGGACGGAAAAATGCCTTCTTCCCAGCCGGTTAAAAAGACGACAGGGAATTCCAAACCTTTTGCGCTGTGCAATGTCATCAACGTCACGACATCCGCGCCCGCGGCCTCGGTATTTTCCATCACCAATGACACGTGTTCCAAAAATCCGCCCAGGGATTCAAATTCGCCCATCGCGGAGATTAATTCTTTTAAGTTCTCCAGGCGCCCCGCGGCTTCGGGCGACCGATCCTTTTGCCACATGTCTGTGTAACCAGATTCTTCCAAAATAATTTGCGCCAATTCCGTATGCGACGTATTCAAAACCTGCGCGCGCCAGCGTTGAATTTTTTGGATTAGGTCGCGCAAGCTGCCGCGAGGCTTCGGTTTCAAATCATCTGTTGAAACAATCCGAGTCGCTGCTTCCTGTAACGAAATCTGTTCCGCGCGCGCAAGTTGATGCAGCATCTGCATTGTCGCTTCGCCCAGGCCGCGTTTAGGCGTATTGATAATCCGTTCAAACGCCAGATCATCACGCGGCGCGACGACGGCGCGCAAATAGGCGAGGGCATCGCGAATTTCCAGTCGTTCATAAAACCGCTGGCCGCCATAGACGCGGTAGGGAATGCCGAGTTGCAAAAACCGTTCCTCAAACTCCCGCGTTTGAAACGACGCGCGCACCAAAATCGCCGTGTCGGACAGTTTCGCTTCACGCCGCCGTTGCAGGTTTTCAATTTCATCCGCGACAAACCGCGCTTCTTCATCCGCGTCCCAGACGGCATGCACGCGCACGGGATGCCCGCCCGCTGCATCGGTCCACAATGTTTTACCCAGGCGCCCGGAATTGCGCTCAATCAAGCCACTCGCTGCCGCCAGAATTTTTCCGGTGGAACGATAATTCTGTTCGAGCCGCACCACGGTCGCGCCGGGAAAATCCTCTTCAAAGCGCAAAATATTCCGCACCTCCGCACCGCGCCAGCCGTAGATGGATTGGTCGTCATCGCCGACGACGCATAAATTTTTATGGGTTTGCGCAAGTAATCGCAGCCATAAATATTGCGCGACGTTGGCATCCTGATACTCATCCACCATCAGATATTGAAACTGATTTTGATATTGCGCCAAGACGTCCGGAAATTTTTGGAACAGCGTAATGCAATGCAATAACATATCACCGAAATCACAGGCGTTTAATGTCGCCAACCGCGCCTGGTAATCCGAATAAATCTGTTTCAACTTCCCATCCGCCAGATTACCCGCGTCATGGCGTGTGATTTGATCGGGGCCGAGGGCCTTGTCTTTCCAGCGTTGAATGATCGCGCTCACCAATCGCGGCGGCGCGGCTTTGTCATCCAAATTATGCACGGCCAGAATTTGTTTTAATAACCTTATCTGATCATCATCATCCAAAATCGTAAAATCAGATTGCAAGCCAATCCGCTCCGCATGCTTGCGCAAAATGCGGGCGCAGAGGGAATGGAACGTGCCCATCCACCAACCCTCAACCGGGCGCCCCAATAAATGCGCGACGCGCTCTTTCATCTCCCGCGCGGCTTTATTCGTGAAGGTCACCGCTAAAACCTGCCCCGGATGCGCGCGGCCCGATAACAGCAAATGTGCCAGGCGCGTCGTCAGCACGCGCGTTTTCCCGGTGCCCGCGCCGGACAGCACCAAAACCGGCCCGTCGACAGCCAGTACCGCCTGCGCCTGGGCAGGGTTCAGGCCCTCCATATAAGGCGGCAAATGGTCAGTCACAGCGGGCGCGGGAAGCATGGGATTCAGACCCTATAGATAGGCACGCCGAAAAGAAATGCAAAGTTGTTTGTGATTTTACTTGCCTTCGTAATGGCCGCGGCAGGCGACGACATTGATATTCCCATCCGTATCCACTTTATAAATCAGCCGATTTTTTTGATCGATGCGGCGCGACCAATATCCGGCATAGTGATGGCGCAATGGTTCCGGTTTGCCGATGCCTCGAAAAGGAGTTTGCGCAATATTCGCCAACAGCGCCGTAATTTTCTCCATTACTTTCGGCTGATGTGTTTCCCAATGGCGTAAATCTTCATTCGCTTCACGGGAAAAAATAATCTCAGGCATTGCGGCGCTTTTTGTTTTTCTGTGCTTTCATGGCTGCCTTTGCGCGGGTGCGAAGGTCATCAAGGCTCATCCTAACAACATCACCGCGTTCCAGGGATTGAATGGATTCGTCCAGCCGCGATAACGGCATGCGCCGCGGTTGCGGAAAAAACCGCGCAGCCAGTTCCGCCAGCGGCATATAATCCAAGGGGATGACCAGCAGCGGACGTTTCGTGCCCTGCGTCACGATCATCGGTTCATCAGTCTTGCGCACCGTCTCAAACGCCTTCGGCAAATTGGCGCGGAATTCGGAGATGGTCATGTGGTTCATGGGGATTTCCTTTTAAAACATTGTACAATATTTTGTACAAGTTTTGCAAGGGATTAAACCGCTTCCATCTCAACCAAATTCCGCCCGTTTTGTTTCGCGCGGTACAGCGCGGCATCGGCGCGTTCGATTAAGGCTTCCAGGCCTTCGTCCCGGCGGTATTGCGACACGCCCACCGAAATCGTGATCTGGCCCAGTTTTTGGTTGTTGGAGCGGTTGACGACTTCCTTCGTCGCCACCGTGCGGCGCAGGACTTCCGCCACGCGCGCGGCGTTATCGAGGGGCGTGTTGGGTAGGATGATGGCAAATTCCTCACCGCCGTAACGCGCGGCGGTATCCTGGCCTTTCAGGCCTTTTTTAAAGGTCTGGGCGACGAGGCGAATAATCTGGTCGCCCGCCTGGTGGCCGTAGGTATCATTGAACTTTTTAAAGAAATCGATATCGACGATCAGCAGCGATAGCGGCCAATCTTCCTCCATTGCTTCTACAGCGGCTTGTAATAATTTGATATCAAACGATTTCCGATTAGCGATGCCGGTCAGGCCGTCCGTCATGGCCTCTTCGCGCGTATGGGCCAGGTCTTGTTTCAATTCACCCAGTTCATGTGTGCTTTCCGAAAGGCGTTGCTGGAGCGCTTCATTTTGCGCCTGCATCATGCGCGCCTCGGCCACCAGGTCGCCCACAATCGCCTTTAACGCTTCAGGTGATAACGCCTCCGCATCCAACTGGCCGGCCGCGCTGCCTAGGGTCGTATTGAACTGGCTGGTCTGGGCGCCCGCATCGCGGATCATGCCTTCCACCTTGGCCAGGGTTTCATAAAGGCGCGTGCTGACGGCCGTCACAACCTGGCCCTCGTGGGCTTTTTCATTCAGGTAACTGTTATAAATTTGATCAAACCGGTCGCTGCCCGCGGGCGCCGAGCTTTTGGCCATGATATCAATCGCGCGGCGCAGTTCGGGATGCTGATCACCAAAATAAGCATACCAGACCGCGTAATTCCGCGGGGTAGGGGGGACTTGCTCCGCCATCATGCGCGCCAGCGCGTCGGCGCCAATCTTGCTGATGGTCGCGAAATCCTCAGTATTAGATTCTATCGACATCAATTCTTTATAGACCAGTCGCCAAAAAATTCTATATAGGCGTGTGTCTTTACTGTCTGTTAATGAATTCTATATTATGGTACCTCAGAACGGACAACATCAGAGAATCATGATGACCTTCATCAAAAAAGTTTTAACGGCAGTTTTGCTAACATTCGCCTGCGCCGCGCCCGTCATGGCGGCGGAGGATAATGCCCCGTCCGACCCGCTGGAGCCCGTCAACCGCGTCATCTTTTCTTTTAACGAAGGCGTTGATGTCGTCTTCATTGAACCGCTCGCGAAACTCTATCGCTTTATCTTGCCGGACTATGTCCTGGCCCGCGTCGACCATTTCTTTGTGAATATCGAAGAACCTTTATCGACAGTGAATTACGCCCTTCAAGGTAATTTTTCTGAGGCGGGCGACAGCCTGCTCAGGTTCGTTGTTAACAGCACCGTCGGTATCGGCGGCCTGTGGGATGTGATGGGCGATCAGTCCGAAGATAAATTAACCGGCTTTGGCGACACGCTGGGCCGCTGGGGCGTTGGCCCCGGGCCATACCTGGTTTTGCCCTTAATCGGGCCGAGCGATTTCCGGGATGTCGTCGGTCTGACGGCGGATTATTACAGCGATCCTGTGCGCATCGCGATGCATGGCGGCTCGCTCGATATAGATAATCCTGAAACACTTTATACAGTGCTGAAAGTTACCGAGGATTTCGATGCGCGTTCACGTTTATTAAAACAGATCGACGACCTGCGCAAAAACTCACTGGACTTTTATGCGACCGCGCGTAGTATTTACCTGCAGCGGCGTGCTTCCAAGGTTGGCGGCGATACCGGTGCACCTTCAGGCGCAGCGCCTGAAATCCCCAACTATAAGGACTAAGGTTTTTAACATGCGTTTCGGTTTGATTTTGCTAGCGGCTATTCTGTTGCCTTTACAGCTCGTATTCGCGGCCACGCCGCAGGAAACATTCATCGACCAACTGGGGCAAAAGGCGATTGCCGTTCTGGCAGATAAAAGTATGGCGCCAGACGCGCGCCACGCCGCCTTTGGCAAAATGTTGCATGAAAATTTTGATTTGAAAACCATTGGCCGTTTTACCTTGGGCCGCCATTGGCGCGATGCCAGTGATGCGCAAAAAACGCAATACCAGGAACTGTTCGAGAAAATGGTGGTGACGGTTTACACCCAGCGTTTCGACAACTACGCGGGCCAGCAATTCTCCGTCAAAGGTTCAACGCCCGTTGACGGCGCCGCGAGTGATACGCTCGTCCATTCCTCAATCGTTCAGACGGAGCAGGGCGCACCGCCCGTCGCCGTTGACTGGCGCGTCCGCACCGAAGCCGGGCAAAATAAAATCATCGACGTGATGGTGGAAGGCGTGAGTATGTCCCTGACGCAGCGTAATGATTTCGACGGCGTCGTGGCCCAGGGCGGTGTGGATGGCTTGATCAAAGACCTCCAGGCGCGCGTGTCAGGTGAGAAGCCGGTGGCGTTGCCGGTGGGGAAATAACTGTAACTAAAAATAGTTGCATTTTATTCTAACTTATGCCATAATAACTATATGTCGCAGCTTAAAAAGCTTTTGGCGCGGTTTCAGCAAAAGCCCACGGATTTCCGTTGGGACGAATTGCAGAAATTATTGGCCGGATTGGGTTATGAATTAGAGGCTGGCGGTAAAACGGGTGGTTCGCGCAGGCGCTTTGTCCATCCAGCCGCCGCGCCGATATTCCTTCATCAACCCCATCCGCGCCCTGTGCTGAAAGCCTACCAAGTACGGCAGATTTTAGACCATTTACACCAGGAAGGTTTGCTATGAACAACATGATGTCATACCGCGATTACATCGGATCCGTCGAATATAGCGATGCCGATGAAACCTTTCACGGCCGCCTGATGTTCATTCGCGCACTGGTAACCTACGAAGGCGACGATGTGAAAACCCTGAAAAAAGCCTTTTACGAAGCCGTGGATGATTACCTGGGCTGGTGCAAAAAGTCCGGCAAATTGCCGGAAAAACCATTCAAGGGTTCATTCAACGTGCGCTTGTCCCCAGACCTCCACCGCCGCGCCGCGCTTTATGCCGAGGAACACGACAGCAACCTCAACCGCGTGGTGAGCGAGGCTTTGCAGAGCTATTTTGCGCGGGGTTAAAGCAGCGTTATTATATAATTTAATTACCAAAATAGGATTAAATTCGCAATATAAAAACTTGACAAGCACGGTCTATAGGGTTGTTTGTCATTTTTTGTTTAAAGGCTCTTGGGAGTGTCCGCTACTCGTCCTTCAGCGCCCCGGTCACGTCCAGCGCATAGCCCGCGGAGCGCACGGTACGGATCACATCCGGCTCGCCGCCCTCGTTCATCGCGACGCGCAGGCGGCGGATGTGGACGTCCACCGTCCGGATTTCCACGTAAACATCCTGGCCCCAAATCTGGTTCAGGAGCTGTTCGCGCGAGTAGACCTTGCCCGGATTCTGCATCAATAATTTCAGGATCTTGTATTCCGTCGGCCCCACATGCACTTCACGCGCGCCGCGGAAGACGCGAAACTCGGCTGTGTCCATGGCGATATCGCCAACCTCAAGTTTCGCATCCAAACGTAGATTCCCGACGCGGCGTAGTACCGCGCCAACCCGCGCGATCAATTCCGCGGGCGAGAAAGGCTTCGTCACATAATCATCCGCGCCGACATCCAGCGCGCGAACCTTGTCCGCTTCTTCGCCGCGCGCCGTCACCATGATAATCGGAATCTGGCGCGTCTTTTCATTGCGGCGGAGCAGGCGGCAAGCCTCAACCCCCGACAGCATCGGCATCATCCAGTCGAGCAAAATCAAATTCGGCAAATGTTCCTTGGCGAGCAGAATGCCTTCCTCGCCGTCGCGCGCGACCAGCACCTTGTAATGCGCGGCCTCCAAATTGTACCGCAGCAGGGTGACAATATCCTCTTCATCCTCGATGACGAGGATAGTGGGCTGCAAATCTGTTTTACTACGTTCCATTGTTTCTCTCGCGCGCCTTCGATTCGATTGCGTGGGTGCTATTCTTGGCTTTGCGGGGTAAAAGTCAAGGCTTCCTCTTCCTCCGCCACCGGCAGCACCACGGTAAACGTTGTCCCGCGCCCAGGTTCACTCGTAATCGTCATGCGTCCCCGGTGGCGGTTGACGATGTGTTTGACGATTGCCAATCCTAAACCCGTGCCGGGAATCCGCCGCGCCTTCGCGGCATCGGCGCGGTAAAAACGCTCTGTCAATTTTTCCAGGCTTTCTTTTGGAATGCCTTCACCTTGGTCGGCGACTGCGATGGCGACGACTTCACGCGCTTCGCCGCCGGGCGAGGCGCCGTCGTGCTGCACGCCCGCCGTGATGATGATGTCGCTGTTTTCCGGCCCATATTTAATCGCGTTTTCCACCAGGTTCGTAAAGGCCTGAATGAGCTGATCGACGTCGCCGTAAATCTCCGGCAATTCGCGCGGTGCTTCGACGCTGATGTTAATCCCTTTTTCCGCCGCACGCAGCTCCATCGATGCCCACAGGTTACCGAGCAGGCGAATTAAATTCACCCGCACCGTCGGCATTTGGTGTTCCTGTAACTCTACGCGCGACAGCGATAACAGGTCCGACACCAAGCGCGACATACGCATCGCCTGATCCTGCATGATGCCTAGGAAGCGGTCGATCGCCTCCCCATCGTCCTTTGCCGGGCCGCGAATGGTTTCGATAAAACCGAGCAGGGAGGCCAGCGGCGTACGCAATTCGTGGCTGATATTCGCAATAAAATCGATCCGCGATTCTTCCGCGCGTTTGATAGTGGTGATTTCCGTCATGAGCAACATCACGGCCGGCCAATCGCTATCATCAATGTGGGACTCGTCCGCTTGGTCGCGGCGGCTGCCAAAGGGGCCGTCCCAGAAACGGCGGAACGGCGTGACGCTGACCTCGTACGTCCGCACGACAGGGCCGTTCCAGGTATATTCGATTTCGTCAGGCTCGCCGCCTTTGAGAACGCTATCAATCGCATCACGTAATAATTTGTCGCGCAGCAGTATTGTGATGTCCTGGTTGAGCAATTTCGCGCCCAGCAGGTCAAAGGCGCTGCGGTTCGCGCGGATCACATGACGTTCGTTGTCGAGCAGGAGTAATGGATCATCGAGCGAGTCCATCATCGTCTGTTCAAGTTCCAGGCGCGTCAAAAGCCGCGCATGCTCTGCCTTCCAATCCGCGTCCGGCTGGCGGTTTTGCAGCACGCGCAATTCGGTATTGCGGCGTTGGAGCAACAGCCAGCAGCCTGTCAGCATCGCTATTAAAACGACAATCAAAACGTATTCCATGAGGATTTTTTATCACATGGTTTGTGCGCGGGAAAGGGTGACAATCGCTGTCATAAGCATTACATAAAGGGCATGAACGCCAGCGCGAATAACGCCAATACTTTGTTTCTGCTCGATGCCTCGGGATTCATTTTCCGGGCGTTTCATGCTCTGCCGATGTTGAACCGGAAAGACGGCACGCCGGTGAACGCGGTTTACGGTTTTGTGAATATGCTGATCCGCTTGCGGAATGAATTTCACGCTGCCGATATTGCGGTGATTTTCGACGCGGCGCGCAAAAATTTCCGGAATGATATTTATCCGAATTACAAAGCTAACCGGAGTGAAACGCCCTCCGAACTCGTGCCGCAATTCGCGCTGGTGCGTGAAGCGACGGCGGCATACTGCCTGCCCGCGATTGAACTTGAAGGTTATGAGGCGGACGATTTGATCGCCGCATACGCGAAGGCCGCGCTGGCTGAGGGGCGTGAGGTCGTCATCGTCTCCTCCGACAAAGATTTGCTGCAATTGATCCGTCCCGGCGTGCGGATGCTCGACCCGATCCGCTATGAACTCATGGGTGCTGATGCCGCGATCAAAAAATTTGGTGTTCCGCCAGAAAAGGTTGTGGATGTTCAGGCCCTGGCGGGCGACAGTACAGATAACGTGCCCGGCGTTCCTGGCATCGGCGTGAAAACGGCCGCAGAGTTAATTTTGCAATTTGGTGATTTGGAAACTTTGCTCGCGCGTGCCGGAGAGATTAAACAAAACAAACGCCGCGAAAGTTTGATTGAATTTGCGGAGCAGGCGCGGATTTCAAAACGTCTTGTTGTGTTGGCGGATGACGCGCCCATGCCGTTGCCGTTATCCGAAATTAAACCGCCGCCCTTCGATGAAACGCGCTGGTTCGCATTTTTGATGGAGCAGGGGTTTAATTCGTTGCTGAATAAATTGCGGGATAAAGCAAATAATCCGACGGTCACGTCTTCGGCCTCGTCATTATTGCGCGCAAAGGAAACGAGTGAAACCGCCGCGCAAATGAACCTGCGTTTGCCGGATGCATTTAAAGGCGAAGGCAATTACCGCGCCATTCAGAATCTTGATGAATTAAAAGGTTTCCTCGCCGCCGCGCGCGAAAAAGGGATTTTGTGTTTCGACTGTGAAACGACATCGCTGACACCTTGCACGACAAAACTGGTTGGACTGGCATTTGCGCATACGGTAGGTGAGGGCGTTTATGTTCCCATCGCGCATATCGCCGACGAAACACAAATTTCACACGATGATGTTATCGCGGCGGTCAAGGAAATTCTGGAAGACCCGGCGGTTCTGAAAATCGCCCATAATGCCAAATTTGATTGGCAAGTTTTGAATCAAGATGGCGTGCGCCCCGCGCCAATTGATGATACGATTTTATTATCCTATGTCCTGGACGGCACGCGCCATTCGCATGGGATGGATGCGCTGGCGCTGCTGCATCTCGGCGTGCAGACGCAAACCTTTGAATCCGTTTGCGGCAAAGGCAAAAACCAGATTACGTTTGATCGCGTGCCGATTGACGCCGCGACGCGTTACGCGGCGGAAGATGCGGATATCACGCTGCGCCTATGGCAAATTCTGAAACCGCGGTTGCCGCATGAGCAGGCGGCAGTATTGTATGAAACCGTTGAGCGGCCGTTAATTTCCGTCATCGGCCGGATGGAAAGCAATGGCGTTTTAATCAATACGGAATACCTGGCCAATTTGTCGCGCAAAATGGGCGCGCAGCTTGAAGTCCTGGCGAATGATATTTTCTTGCAGGCTGGGCGGATGTTTAACATCGGCTCGCCAAAACAACTCGGCGAAGTCTTATTCGGCGAACTTGGCATCCCCGGCGGCAAAAAATCCAAAACGGGCGAGTTTTCGACGGCGGTGGACGTTTTGGAGCCGCTTTCCGCACAATATCCGATTGTGGCGAAGGTTTTGGAATGGCGCGGGCTGGCGAAACTCCAGAATACTTACGCGGACAGTTTGCCCGAGCAGATCGATCCGAAAACTGGGCGCATTCATACCTCATTCGCGATGACGGTTACCAGCACTGGTCGTCTGTCCTCAACCGATCCGAATTTACAAAATATCCCCATCCGCACGGCGGACGGCAAAGCGATCCGCGCGGCTTTCGTCGCGCCGCCGGGGTATAAACTGGTGTCGGTTGATTATTCGCAAATCGAATTGCGTCTGGCTGCCGTGATGGCGGATATTCCGGCGTTGAAAGCAGCGTTTAAAAACGGCGATGACATTCACGCGATTACCGCGAGTGAAGTCCTCAGCGTGCCGCTCGCGCAAATTACGCCGGACCAGCGCCGCAGCGCAAAGGCGATTAATTTCGGTATCATCTACGGCATTTCCGGCTGGGGCCTTGCAAAACAACTCGGTATTGCGCCCGGGGATGCGAATGAAATCATCAAACGTTATTTCATGCGCTTCCCTGAACTGCGCGATTATATGGAAAGTGCCAAAGAACAGGCGCGGAAATTGGGTTACGTCCTGACTCTCCTCGGCCGCAAATGTATTTGCGAAGGGATTAATGATAAAAATCCATCCCGCCGCGCGGCGGTAGAACGGCAGGCGATTAACGCACCGCTGCAAGGCACCGCGGCGGATATCATGAAACGCGCGATGATCGCGGTTGACCGATGGATTGAAAATGAGCGCGTGCCCGCGCGGCTATTGTTACAAGTGCACGATGAATTGGTGCTAGAGGCCCGCGATGATGTCGCAGACACGCTCGCTGCACGCGTTGCGGAAATCATGGAGCAGGTGGGGAAGGATATGAAACTGTCCGTACCGCTCACGGCGGAAAGTGATGTAGCGGAGCGTTGGTCTTAAAATTTTAATTTCCCGTCATCCCCGCGAAAGCGGGGATCCATGGACCGCAGTTCCCATTCGAAACCAAAGTCTAGAATGTCACCATCTGGCGATGGATCCCCGCTTTCGCGGGGATGACGGTTATTTTAACGGGTTGCTTTGCTAATTCTTTGATTAACTTCACCCACACCCAAAATCTCCACCAACTTCCCAATCGCGGGCGCTTGCGGCGAGCCGACGAGGGCGAGGCGCATGTTCTGGCCGATCAATTTAAACGGCACGCCCGCGCTGGCGACGTAATCTTTTAACGCCGCGTCGATGGCGTCTGCGTTCATATCCGGTTTCAACAATACCGCGATGGCGGAGAGGTGCGGCTTGGCTTCATCGGCAACCGTAACACCAACAGGCGCGGCGGCGATGGCGTCGATATCGTTTTGCACTTCCACCAACGTTTTCGCGCGTTCACGGAACAGAATAATCGCTTTTTCAAAAGCCGCATCATCAAACGCGGCGGGTTTCTTCAACAAACTTTTCAACCGCGCGATATCCGCCGCGCGCATATAATGATTATTCAAACTGCCGAGCCGGTCATAATCAAACCGCGCGGGTGACCGGCCGACGTGCGCGAAATCAAACAGCGCCACCGCTTCCGCGTCCGAAAAAATCTCCTGATCCCCATGCCCCCAACCCAACCGCAGTAAATAATTCCGCATCGCTTCGGGCAAATAACCTTCATCGCGATATTGCGACGTGCTGACCGCGCCGTGGCGTTTCGATAGTTTATGCCCATCCGGCCCATGGATGAGCGGCAGGTGCGCAAAGCGCGGCACGTCCCATCCCATCGCCTGATAAATTTGCACTTGGCGGAATGTATTCGTCAGGTGGTCATCGCCGCGAATGACATGGGTAATATCCATATCATGATCGTCCACGACGACCGCATGCATATAGGTCGGCGTGCCGTCCGACCGCAGCAAGACCATATCGTCCAATTGCGTGTTTTGTACTGTCACGGTACCTTGCACCAAATCATCGACGACGGTTTCGCCTTCGGTCGGCGCTTTCAGGCGGATCACGAACGGTGCGCCCGCCGGCGTATCGGATTCTGGGCGGTCGCGCCAGCGGCCGTCGTAACGTTGCGGCAGGCCTTTTTCTTTTTGCTCTTCGCGCATGGCGGTGAGTTCATCCTGCGTCGCAAAACATTTATACGCCTTGCCTGCGGCCAGCAGTTCACGCGCGACCTCCGCATGGCGCGGGGCGCGGGGGAATTGGAAAATCGGCTCATCGTCCCATGTAAGGCCGAGCCATGTGAGGCCGTCCAAAATCACCTCAACGGATTCAGGCGTAGAGCGTTCGCGGTCGGTATCTTCGATGCGCAGCAGAAATTTCCCACCATGACGGCGCGTGAAAATCTGGTTAAATAGCGCCGTGCGCGCGCTGCCGATATGCAGCATGCCGGTGGGCGAGGGGGCGAAACGGGTGACGACTTTCATGAGAATATCTGCCGCCACCGACGCCATGAAGTCAAGCATCCAATGGTTTTTCGGAGCGCTTGCGCGGACCTTTGCCGAGGAATCGACGCAGTGGTTTTTATGGCTGCCGGTCGGTTTAGGTCTGGGCGCGGCGGTATTTTTAGGTTTGCCCGTGCAACCGCCCATTTGGCTGGGCGGTGCATTTTTGTTGCCATTGTTGATTTTGATTTTATGTTTGCGCCGTTTTGAAATCGCGCGCGGCGTTAGTATTATTTTTGCCGTCATCGCTGTCGGTTTTTGTGCTGCGCAGTGGCGTGATGCTTCGCTGTTTCATCCCATCCTGACGCGCGCCGAAGGGCCGATATGGCTGCAAGGCGATATCACCTATATCGACCATAAAGAAAAAGCGGTTCGTCTGACGCTTGATCACATTGAATACGAAGAGGGCTGGCACCACCATGATGCACCGCCGCAGCATGTGCGGGTTTCCATTCGCGGCGATATTCCGTCAGATTGGGCGGCAGGGGATCGTGTGCGTGTGCGCGCGAAATTGATGCCGCTCACCATGCCTGTTATCCCTGGCGGTTTTGATTACGCGATTTTGCAATATTACCAAGGGCTGGACGCAACCGGATATTCATTCGGCAAGCCGCAATTCGTCGCACGCAACACGCAGCCGAATTTTGATGACTGGCTGGATCACGCGCGCGAATATGTGCGGGGCCGGATTTTTGCCGCCCTACCGGACCAACACGCGGAGGCCGCGATTACTTCCGCGATTTTTACCGGTAAGGAAAATGAAATTCCGCATGATGAATGGAATGATTTGCGCGACACGGGCCTGATTCACTTGATCGCGATTTCGGGGATTCATGTGAGTTTTCTCGCCATGATTATTTTCTTTGCCGTGCGGCGGAGCTTGGCGGCGGTGCCGCTGCTCGCACTACATTGGAACTTGAAAAAAGTTGCCGCCGTCGCAGCGCTGCTCGGCGTTTTTGCTTATATGCTTTTTTGCGGCACGCCGCTGCGCGGCCAGCGCTCGGCTTATATGGCGATGTTGACGTTATTTGCCCTACTGGTGGATCGCCGGACAATTTCATTGCGTGTTTTATGCATCGTTGCAGCGGGGGTGGTGTTGCTCGAACCCGACAAGATTTATTCCGTCGGATTTCATTTATCCTTTGCGGCGGTTGCGGGGTTGATCGCGGGTTTTGAATGGCTCTCTCCGCGGCTGCAAAAGCTGTTCGAAGACCGCCCATGGGCCGCGCGAATTTTCCGCGAGCCGTTGCATTTGATTTTCACGTCCGTCTTTACCACGCTCGCGACGATGCCGTTTATTTTTTATAACTTTCAGAATACGCAAATTTACGGCGTACTGGCGAATATCATTGCTGTGCCGATTGTCGGTCTTTGGGTAATGCCGCTCGGTTGCCTGGCATTTTTATTGATGCCGTTTAGGCTGGATGGCCTAATATTTTATTGGATCGGGCAGAGTGTTGATATCATTTTGCAAATCGCCCATTGGGTGGCGAATTTGCGGGGCGCGGTGTGGCATATGCCCGCGCTGCCACCTATTGCGTTGTTGTTCTTCACGATTGGTTTCGCGTGGATTTGTATCTGGCAGCGCGCGTGGCGACTGTTCGGCATCGTCATTATCGCCGCCGGATTTTGTACGCTTCCGCTACAGCAAAAATATGATTTGCTGGTGGAGCCCGCGGGCAAGGCAATGGCGCTGCGCACCGCAGGCGGCGAATATATTTTCCAAGGGTCCGCGCGCGAAAATTATTACCGCGAAACCTGGGCGCAGTGGTTTGGATTGAATGAAAACACGGTTGATCTGGACACCGACCAGCCGGATTTTCATTGCGACGGCGATAAATGTTTGATCGCGCGCGGCGGGAAAACAATCGCGCTGATCCGCACGGAGATTGGTTTTACGCAGGCCTGTACGGGCGGTGCAAAAATTTTAATGACGATTAAACAGCTGCCGGATTTTCATGGCCAATGCGCCGGCGCGCAAATCATTCGCTATTGGGATACGATTGATAACGGCACCTATGCATTTTATTTTCAAGATGGCGATTGGCGCACGGTGAGTGTGAATGACATGCGCGGCGATCGGCCGTGGGTGCGTTAATTATTCCGCAACCGGTTTTTCAACCTTGCGCACGCGCAGGCGTTTAACGCGTCGGTTATCGGCCTCAAGGATATCAAAGGCAAATCCGGCATCGTGCGTAATAGTCTCGCCACGTTTTGGCACGCGGTCCGCAAGGTAAACGACGAGGCCGCCCAGGGTATCTGCGCCTTCCTGTTCTTCCTCCAGCAAAATACTGCCGACGGTTTTTTCAAAATCTTCAAGTGCCAGGCGCGCATCGGAAATCCAGACGCCGGGCGAGAGTTCGATCATCTGCGGCGCGGCGTGGTCGCGTTCATCCTCAATATCGCCGACGATTTGCTCGAGCAGGTCTTCGATGGTGACGAGGCCATCGATGCCGCCGTATTCGTCGATCACCATCGCCATGTGCACGCGCGTTTGGCGCATTTCCAAAATCAGATCCAGCACCGGCATCGACGGCACGACGATGCGTGTTTCACGGATCAGACGGCCCAAGTCAAATTGCGCCTCGGTCACCAGACTATCCAAAATATCTTTGATGTGAATAAAACCTAAGGTGTCATCCAATTCACCGCGATAAACGGGCAGGCGTGAATAGGGATTGGCGACGATAATTTTCAGGAGTTCTTCAAGCGAGGTGCTAAGTTCAATGGCGACGATATCCGCGCGCGGTGTCATCACGTCGGCGACGAAACGATCATGCAATTGCATGATGTTTTCTTGCATGATGGCGTGCTGTTCAGCACTAGCGCCATTGCCGTTGCCATTTGCGGGTTTCGCGGCTTGTTCACGTAAATTCAGGTGGCTTTTTACCAACCCCATCAGCCATCTTGGCAGGTGCAAAATCCCAGGAAAACTTGGAGGTTCGGCGGGCTCAGAAGAATCTGAGCGGGCGGCAGGCATCTCGCCCGAAGCGGGTGTATCACGCATTGTCGCTATTATTTTGCATTAAAGGATAAGGATTTGCAAGCTTTAGTTGTGATAAAATTTTTAATTCTGCCTTTATCATTTTTTGATGATCGGCGTCTGTTTCGTGATCATAGCCGAGTAAGTGCAATGTACCATGCACGGCGAGGAACATAATATGATCATGAAATTTAATGCCGAAATTTTCAGACTCGCGTAGGCACGTTTCATGCGCGAGGATAATGTCGCCGAGCGGCAGCGGTTGTTTCGTAGGCCATTTATGAATGTTATCGAGTTCGCCTGAAGGAAAAGACAAAACATTCGTCGCCGCATCTTTATCGCGCCATTGGAAATTTAATTCTTTGATATTTTGATCGTTATTCAGGCTGACGGAAACGTTAATGCGGAGATCCGTTTTGGGCAAATATTCGTCCAGCGTGGCAAGGATCGCCTGGCGCACGGCTTTGGCGTCGTCGGGGTTCCAACGGCGGCTGCGCAATTCAACATCGATATCGGTTTTGGTTTTAGGCGGCATGGGCAGCTGGAGAAACTTGAGGTGCGACTGTTACAACTTCGCCGGTCAGGCTGTTTTGCGTTGCTTCGATAATTTTGACTTCCACGATTTGGCCGAGCAATCGTTCCGGCGCGATAACATTCACGCTTTGCAGCCACGGGCTTTTGCCTTGGAGTTGTCCTTCACGTTTGCCGCGGCTGTCGAATAAAACCGGGAATGTCGCGCCGAGTTTCGCGGTGTTGAATTTGGTTTGGTCGGCGTATAATTTTTTCTGAAGTTCTTGTAGGCGGATGTCCTTGATATCTTCCAAAACCTGTTTGCCGGCCTTGGCCGCGGGGGTGCCTGGGCGGCGGGAATATTTGAACGAATAGGCGGCGGCGTAACCGACGTAATCGACAATTTCCATCGTCGCGCGGTGGTCCTCGTCCGTCTCGCCGGGGAAGCCGACGATGAAGTCTGATGAAAACGCCATATCCGGGCGGATGCCGCGCATGCGGTCGATGATGCGGCGGTAGCTGTCTTGTGTATGTTTACGGTTCATTGCCGCCAGGATTTTATCGCTGCCGTTTTGGATGGGGAGATGAAGGTAGGGCATCAATTGCGGAATCTCACCATGCGCGCGATACAACATTTCATGCATGTCATTCGGATGTGATGTCACGTAACGAATGCGGTCGAGGCCGTTTATCTCCGCCAAGTGAAACATCAGCGTGCCGAGGTCCCATATTTTGCCGTCCAGGCCATCGCCGTGCCAGGCATTTACATTCTGGCCAAGCAAGTTCACTTCGCGCGCGCCGTGGGCGATTTGCGTTTTAACCTCGGCAATAATATCCGCCGCCGGGCGCGAATATTCCGAACCACGCGTATAGGGCACAACGCAGAAAGAGCAAAACTTGTCGCAGCCTTCTTGTACGGCGATGTAGGCTGATGCGCCGCGTGCTTGCGCGGCAGGTAGATGATCGAATTTGGGTTCGACCGGGAATTCAGTATTGATGATGCGCGCGGTGCCGTTTGAGCGTTCCCAATTCGCGATCATTTCGGGCAATTGGTGATAAGCCTGCGACCCCACGACCATATCGACGTTTTTATCGCGGCGCAGGATTTCAGCGCCTTCGGCCTGTGCGACGCAGCCGGCAACAGCAAAAGCCATCTTGCCGCCCTGTTTTTCTTTGGCACGTTTATGCACGCGCATACGGCCGAGTTCGGAGAAAACTTTCTCCGTCGCTTTTTCGCGGATGTGGCAGGTATTTAAAATCACCACATCGGCATCGGCGATCTCCGCCGTTTCCGCATAGCCGAGCGGCGCCAGGACGTCCGCCATACGCTGGCTGTCATAGACATTCATCTGACAGCCCCAGGTTTTGATGTGGAGTTTCTTTTGGGCTTTTTGGGCACTCATGGCGGGTAACATAGTCGGGTTAGTCTCTAAATTAAAGAAAAATTATGCCGCGTGATCTGTAGCATCCGCAGATTTATTTTGCAGTGCCATGAGTTGTTCATGGGTATAAACCCGCCCAGCTTTTTGATGTTCTTCGAGGATTAATTCATAATTGGAGACGGTCAGATACATGCTGAGCGCATCGCGCACTAAGCGCGAAACCGGAATCCCGAGAATGGTGCGAATCCGGTGCAATTCGCGGTAAGTTTCCTTTGGCAGGCGGACCGCGAGGAGGGATTCCGAAATGGCCGCGCGCGCGGCGGATTTGGGTGGTTTATTTAGCATAAGATCAAACGTAATACATGTTATACATGTATGTCAAGTTATACATGTTATATTTGTAATACATGTATAACAGATGCTATTTCGGGTTGGTTATTTAGAGCTCATCAGAATTAACGCGACCACACCAAAACCTAGACCGAGCCATTCGCGTGGAGATAATATCTCGCGGAAAATAAGAACGCCGACTAAGACGTTGCCCGCGATCAGCAAAATATTCACCATGCCGGAACTGATTGCCAGGCTTTTGGTTTGGTTGAGTAGGCCGAAAACCACATAGGCTATGGGGCCAAGCAAAAATACAATGATCAGAGATTTAAGGTCTTTCGTTTTACCCCAGTTTGCGGCCAAGGAGTCGCACAAAATAAACATCGCGGCGGCGCCAATGGTATAGGCCCAGAGGATAAGCGACGTCATTATGCCTTATGCCGTGCGTTGCGACAGAGACTTGCTTAACCCGCGGCGCATCACGTCTTCCACGCGTTTCCCCAGTGCTTTGCGGTTGTCCAAGCCGTCGTAAATCGGGTCGTGGTACGTCACCGTCACCGTCATATCGCCCGCCGTCAGAATGCGCCACATATGTGGTGGTAGGCTCTCGTCGCCGATCCAGGCGTAATAATAACGAAACGTCCGGCCGGGCGGGATGCCGTCTAGGGCGGTGAAGGCGATGGTAATAGGCTGAACGGCTTTCGCCATGGGTGCGACGCCGAGGAGGCTGGATTTAATCGGCAAAATTCGCGCGCCGTCGCCGGTGGTGCCTTCGGGAAACAAGACCAGATTGCCGCCGGATTTCAGACGTTTGGAAATGACTTCCATTTGGTTTTTGGTGTCGGCGCGGTCTGTGCGATCGATGAAAATACAACCTTCGAGGTGTGCGAGCTGGCCGAAGAGGGGCCATTTTGCGACTTCAACTTTGGAAATAAAACTAACGGGCAACAGCGCCTGCAAAATCGTGATATCTAAATAAGAAGAATGATTGGCGAGAAACAGCGTTGGCGTTTCGGTGGAAGGCGCCCCGCGAATATCGAGTTTGATGTCCAGCGCCCATAACACGCCTTTGGAAAGCAGTGCGGGGAAAAAATAAAAATACGGGCGCGGCAACCATAGAAATAAAAACTGCAATGTCATGCAAGGCAAAATAACCAGCGCAAGCAAAATAATGCGCCAAATGCCGCGCAGTGTCGCCAGCATTATTTTTCTCCTGTCAGGCCGAAATGTTTGGCGTATTTGTTGGTAATCAAATCTGTTTTCACGACGATGCAAACATCGGTGGATCCCCATTGCTCGTCAATCACGGCGCCTTCGCCGACGAAGGCACCAACACGGAGGTAGCCTTTAATCAGGGGCGGCAATTTGGTGAGGACCTTGCGCGGATTAATGTCCTGGGGGCCGATCACATTCATCTTCACCGCGCGCTCGGGCAGGGCGGCGGCGCACAATGCGGGCGGGGCGAGGTGGTGGTAATAGAGATATGCCAATTCTTCCTGAATTTCCGCCGGATTAACGGTGGGGAAGGAGGCGCAACCAAAAATCAATTGAATATCGAATTGATCGACATATGACGCAATCCCGCGCCATAACAATTCCAACGTTGGACGCGTGCGATAATTAAAATCAACGCACGACCGACCAACTTCCAACAGTTCGCCGGGATGTTCCAAAAGTTTGGAGATGTTATATTCAGTCGCGGTATAAAAACCGGCATGTTTTTCCGCAACGGAACGGCGTAGCATGCGGTAGGTGCCGATGACCTGATCGCCTTCTTCGCGGTTGTGATCCAGCACCAAAACGTGATCGCAGCCGACATCAAATAGATCAACGTCCAATTTGGATTCGGCCTGTTCATCGGTAGCCTTCGCCGCCATTTCTTCGTAAAAGACGCGGTAGCGCAGGCGTTGTGCCGCCTCAACTTCCGCGACGTTTTGCGCGAGGCGCACTTCGAGATTACCGATGCGCAATTCGCCTTGCAGCGGCATCACGGGCATGAATTGTGACAGGAATTCCGTCACGCCTTTAGGGTCGATCAGGTTGTCAAACCAGCTCATGCTATTTCTTTTTCTTCTTGCGGCCGAGGCCGAGATCGCGCGCCATCTGGCTGCGTTTTTTTGTATATGCGGGCGCGACGGCGGGGTAGTCCTTGGGCAAGTTCCAGCGCGCGCGGTATTGTTCGAAAGTCATATTAAAATTCGTTTTCAAATAGCGGCGCAGCATTTTTAATTTCGCGCCGTCTTCGAGGCAGACGAGATAATCGTCATGAATGGATTGGTCGATCGGCACGGCAGGATTTTTGGGGCGCTGCAGCACATGCACATTCGTGGGCGGCACATCCATATGAAGCAAGCCGCGATAAATAATTTGCAGCAGCTCCGGAATTTTCTCCGGATCGATTTCGTTGTTATAGACATAGGACGCGACGATTTCCGCTGCGGCGCCATGATACTCGGTGAATTCATGTTTCATGACGCGTATTATAGGGGCGTTTCCATGCGCATCAAGATTGCATCTTCGCCCGCGCCGTAATAATCCGCGCGGCGGCCGGTTTGGCGAAACCCCATTTTTTCATATAAAGCGCGCGCGGCGGTGAGGTTTTCGTTTACTTCAAGATGCAGCGTATGGATTTTTTCCGTCTGTAAAATTTGCTGGATATTTTTCAGTAGATGTTCCGCTATGCCCTGGCGGCGGTACGACGGTGCGACGGCGATAGTGATTAGTTCCGCTTCGGGCGGAATTTTTTGGATGATGGCGTAGGCGGTTTGTGGGATGAGGAGGGTGGCATATTGGGATGCTATGAGAATATCTTGAAATTGTGCTGCGCTCCAGTTCTTTCCAAAACATTGCGCGCGAATATTGATTAAGTCGTTGATATCATCAAGCGCCGCAACGCGGAATTCAGGCGGCATTGGGTTTTGCGTCTGCTTCACGGACATAATAGGGCGCCAGGATTTCGCCGGGGGTATTTTGTATCAATAATTTTTGCGCGTGATGCGCGGCTGCTGACGCGAGAGATGAGATGCGAGAGGCGAGAGGCGAGATCAAAACATCTTCCGCCAGATTGTGGAAAACTCTTTTATCCGTGCCGGCTAATTGGTGAATTTCATCCAGTGTCAGCATACTCGCTTCATGGTTATGACAAACGTATAGTTCAGCGCGTTTTGACTCCAGTACGATAATCTCGTCTCTCGCCTCTCGCCTCTCGCCTCTGGTCGCGGTAAAAGCATCCAATCCATAAGCGGGAATACCAAGCCCATCCGCCAATCCCTGGGCAAGGGCGAGGCCGACGCGGATGCCGGTGAAGGAACCCGGGCCGGTGATGGCGCCGATGGCGGTCAGATCCGCTGTTGTGATATTTGCACCGGCCAGTATTTTTTCCAACATGGGAAAAATCACATCCGCTTGGCGAGGCGTGTCTTCGCGCAGAATAATTTCTTTCCCGTCCGGCGCGATTAACGCCAATTCAGCTATTACGCCGGAACAGTCAATGCCGAGGAACATTAAAGGACTTTGCACGCCTTATCGAAATCGAGGCGCGGGCCGCGCGGGTAGAGTTTGGACGGGTCGCCGTGACCGAGGGCACAGATAAAATCGACTTCCCACGATGAATCCGCGAAAAATTCCGCATTTAATTTATCCTTGTCAAAACCCGACATCGGCGCGGCGTCCAGGCCAACGGCGCGCGCGGCGATGATAAAATAGGCACCCTGGAGCGTTGCGTTACGCACGGCGGTTTCAACCGTATTCGGCGCGCCTTCCTTAAACCATTGGATCGCGTTATTCGCTGGCGAGAGGAAGGGCAGCTCTTCATAAAATTTCATATCGCGCGCGAGGATGGCGATGACGGGGGCCGACATGGATTTCGGCACGTTGGGCGGCGCCAAGGTTGGTTTCAGGCGTTCTTTCGCGGCATCGGTGGTCAGAAAAATAATCCGCAGCGGGCAGCAATTCGTGCTGGTCGGCCCCCATTTCATCAGGTCGTACAGCTCATGCAATTTCGCTTCCGGTACGGCGTCGCTGTTCCAGCCGTTTTGTGTGCGGGCTTCGGTGAAAAGAATTTTTTGGGCTTCGGCATTGATGGTGGACATGCGGTTTCTCCGGTTGGGTGGCTTAGATTGATAACACTTCCATAACTTCAGGCACATAAGTTTGCAGTATTTTTTCAATACCTGATTTCAACGTCCGGCCCGCGGCGGGACAACCCGCACAGGCGCCGCGCATTTCGAGGTATAGGACGCCTTGGTCGAAATCGACGAATTTCACGTCGCCGCCGTCGCGCGCGACGCCGGGGCGGATATGTTCGTCGATAACCGCCAGAATTTGTTGCACGATGGGGTCGGCGAGTTTATCTGCATCAATATTATTATTCGCAGGTTCAGCAGCGCCCGCCAGTAACGGCTGGCCGGACAAATAGAAATCCATGATCCGCGCCTGGACGTGCGGTTTCACGACTTGCCAGTCTAGCGTGGGGGATTTGGTGATAGCGATAAAATCAGGTGCAAAGAACACGCCTTCCACGCCGTCGATGTCGAATAGCAATTGGGCGAGGGGGCTGGTACCCGCATCGGCCGCCGTGCGCATATCCAGTGTACCCTCCGCCATCACCGCCCGACTGGGCAGGAATTTTAGGGCGTCGGGGTTGGGGGTGCTTTCGGTTTGGATGAACATGGGCTATGCCTGGGATATGATATATGCGCGCGCGAACAAAAAGTTGAGTGCCTTTCTTGCACTTATCTTATTATTTTGTGTCACGGCATGCGTGCGCGAAACGCCATCTTTCCCGGTCGATGGCGATGAACAAAACCAGGATGATGAATATCTGAAAAAACTTTATGACACGCGCGCGGTGAATACGATTGGTGCGCATTATGTGGATGGAGCGCAATCCAGCACGGATTACAATCGCACGGTGGGCCGCACGGGCAATCACGATTATCTGCGCAATCGTGAATTCCGCCTGAACATGGTGGGCAACCGGATTTTGATGGCGGCCTATCCCCTGTGCCCGCATCTGCGCCGCTCGCGTAGTATGATGGTGGGCGTGACCGGCAGCGGTATTGGGCGTCCGCAGGTAGAATGGGCGATTACGCCGTTCGGGCAGCAAGATAAGGCGACGCTGAAACTCGGCGATGAAATTCTGGGCATGGGGAGTGACGATATCGCACCGGGTATTGGCGGCCTGCTCCGCGCGCGGGCGATTTTGATGGATGCCGCAAACCGTATGATGCCATTGAAATTCCGCGTGCAACGTGACGGTGAGATTTTGCGGATTACGCAACAACCTGTGCGATTTTGTTCTTATGATTTCAAACTGGTGAAGGGGACGGACGGCGACACGTTTAACGCCCATGCAGATGACCGTATTATTTATATTAATCAAAGCGTTTTTAACCAATTATCGACGGATGATGAATTGGCGGCGCTGATCGGCCATGAAACGTCGCACAATATTTTGCGGCATTATCCGAAACGCGAATTAATCCGGATCGGTACTTTTATGACGGCTATTTTTACCTTTCCGGCGGATATCTTATCGGGCGCGGCGGCGGAGGATGAAACCTTGCTCGATCTGCATTTCGCGCGTGAGATTGAAGATGAGGCGGATTATGTCGGTATATATCTGTCAGCCGCGGCGGGGTATGACCCCGATGGCGCGCTGAGTTTGCACCAGGTTATCGCCCATATCGACCATGATTATATCACCGGCAGCGGCGACGAAGATCAGACGAATTGGTTTACCCAGCCGTTTTGGTTGTCCGACCATCCGCCCACGGGCGCGCGCTATACCCAGCTGCGCAAGGCGGTGGAAGAGATTAAATTGAAACAGCAAGAAGGCTTGCCGGTAATGCCGGAGTTTTTAGATTAAAAGCAGAAAATATTTTGCCTCCCGATATATGAATATAATCATATCAATAACTTAGACAGGAAAATAATCCTTGACAGATTTGATCCGATGTGCCATAATGCTCTTTAATATCGCTACAATTCCGTCCGCATGGCGGGCGACATTGTTTTTCTCTCCCTAACCTCTTATCTAATACGGATGCAGCCAGCTATGATGCCTGTCTTGGCCCCCAAAATCATCAAACAACGCGCGGCGATTGAAACGAAATCGCCGTTTCAGTTGGTGTCGGAATACGAACCCGCGGGCGATCAACCTGTTGCCATCGCCGAACTATTAAAAGGGATTCAGGCAGGCGAACGCGATCAGGTTTTATTGGGCGTCACAGGTTCAGGCAAAACCTTTACCATGGCCAAGGTGATCGAGGCGCTCGGTCGGCCGACGTTGATCATGGCGCCGAATAAAACCCTGGCGGCGCAATTGTATGGCGAAATGCTGACGTTTTTCCCGCATAATGCGGTGGAATATTTTGTTTCGTACTATGACTACTACCAACCCGAAGCCTATGTGCCGCGCAGCGATTTATTTATCGAAAAAGAAGCGGTAGTGAATGAACAACTCGACCGCATGCGTCACGCCGCGACGCGCTCGCTGTTTGAGCGGAATGATGTGATTATTGTGGCCTCGGTGTCGTGTATTTATGGTATTGGCGACGCGGAAACTTACCAATCGATGGCGTTCGATTTGCGCAAGGGCGACCGGATTGATCGCCAGACCTTGATCGCGCGGTTGGTTGAGTTGCAGTATAAACGGAATGATATTGCCTTTTCCCGCGGCATGTTCCGCGTGCGCGGAGACAGTGTCGAAATTTTTCCGGCGCATTTGGATGACGCGGCCTGGCGGATTGAGGCCTTTGGCCCCGTCATCGAAAATATCACAGAATTTGATCCCCTGACGGGCGATAAGCGTGAGAGTATGGATGCCGTGCGGATTTTTGCAAATTCGCATTACGTCACGCCGAAACCGACGTTGAAACAGGCCGTGGTGAAAATCCGCGAAGAATTGAAAGAAGATTTGGAAAAATTCCGCGCTGAAGGAAAATTATTGGAAGCCCAGCGTATCGAACAACGCACGCAATTCGATCTGGAAATGATCGATGCGGCGGGTGTTTGCCCTGGAATTGAAAACTATTCCCGCTACCTAACCGGCCGCGCGCCGGGGGAGCCGCCGCCGACCCTGTTTGAATATCTGCCGGAAAACGCGCTGTTGTTCGTGGATGAAAGTCACGTCGCCGTCCCACAAATTCACGCGATGGCGCGCGGGGATTACGCGCGGAAATCGACGCTGGCGAATTATGGCTTTCGTTTGCCGTCATGCATCGATAATCGCCCCTTGAAATTTAATGAATGGAATTCTTATCGCCCGCAGACTGTTTTTGTTTCCGCGACGCCCAGCCCATGGGAGTTGGAGCAAACCGGCGGCGTTTTCGCCGAACAGGTCGTGCGCCCGACGGGGTTGATTGATCCCGTTGTGGAAATTCGCCCGACGCAGCATCAGGTGGATGATTTGCTCGCGGAATGCCGGTTGGTGGCGTCGAAAGGCCAGCGTGTGTTGGTCACGACACTCACCAAGAAAATGTCGGAGGCGCTGACGGATTATATGACCGAGGTTGGTCTACGCGTGCGTTATATGCACAGTGAAATTGAAACGATTGAACGCATCGAAATCATCCGCGATCTGCGCATCGGCGTGTTCGATGTTCTGATCGGCATTAACTTGTTACGCGAGGGCCTTGATATTCCCGAATGCGCGCTCGTCGCCGTGCTCGATGCGGATAAAGAAGGTTACCTTCGCTCGCGCACGTCTCTTATCCAAACCATGGGACGCGCGGCGCGGAACGTCGATGGGCGCGTGATTTTATATGCGGACCGAATTACAGGATCGATGCAAGCCGCGATGGACGAAACCGGCCGCCGCCGCGCGAAGCAGGAGGAATATAACAAGGAACACGGTATTACGCCCGAAGGCGTGAAAAAATCCATGGCGACAGTTTTGGATAGTATTTTCGAACGTGCCGACCATTTAAAAATCGAAGCCGCGACGGATGAGGCAAGTTATGAAGGTAAGGATTTAAAAGCCTATATCAAAGACCTGGAAAAACGCATGCGTGCAGCTGCGGCGGACCTGGAATTCGAGGAGGCCGCGCGTTTGCGGGATGAACTCAAACGGGTGGAAGAACACGAAATAGGGATTTTAACCACGCCGTCCGGCCATCATTCCGCCATCACGGGGCAGGCGTCATCAGCAAAAAAATCGAGTAAGATTTTGAAGAAGGCAAAAAAACCTAGTCGTAAATAATTGATCATATTTTTATATTTTGGCAGGCTTTTCCAATCGCCTCCTAAATGCTAGATGTTATCCTGTGGGCAGAAGGAGACATCACCATGTCCATCAAACGTTCTTTATTCTTCGCGGCTGCGATCATTGCGCCGCTTGCTTTGGGCGGCTGCGTCGTTGCGCCGGATGCTTATTATAATGACCCGGGTTACTATAATGGCCCTGCCTATTACAGCGGTCCCGCAGTTTACGGCGGACCTTCCGTTTATGTAGGTGGTTGCTGTGGCGGCGGTTATCACCGTGGTTGGCATGGCGGCGGTTGGCACGGGCGCTATCACCGCTAATTAATCCAGATTGGATTGACAGTTAACAAGTATTCCAAAATAGATGAGGCGTGAAAACTACGCACTCATCTATTTTAATTACGGGCGCCTCCCAGCGTGTGGGTGCAGCGATTGCGAAGCGATTGGCCGGCGCGAACAATATCATTTTGCACTATCATCAAAGCATGGATGCCGCGGAAGCATTGGCGGCAGAGCTGCGTGCAAAAGGGGTGAAGGTTACGCCCTGGCAACAGGATCTGCGCGCGAATAACCTAACGGAAAGTTTTCGTAAATTGATTTCGGATGTTGGGGCGATTGATGTGTTAATTAATAACGCTGCCGTTTTTTATCCGGATCGTGATCGCGCTGGCGAAATCACGTCAGAGTTTTATGATGAGGTCATGCGCGTGAATACCTGGGCACCGCTGTGTTTGATGCAGGAAATGGCGCGCGCGCTGCCGGACGGCGCGGCGGGGAATATTATTAATATTTTGGATCAGCGTGTGTTGAATATCTCACATGCCTTTCCGGTTTACACGGCGAGTAAATCAGCGTTATGGGCGCTTACCAAAAATATGGCGGCCGTGCTGGCGCCGCATATTCGCGTGAATGCGATTGCTCCCGGGCATGTGTTGCCGAGCGTGGGGGAGAGCGAAGATATTTTTCGCGCGCGCCAGGCGAAAACGCCGCTGGGTATCGGGCCTACGCCTGAGGATATCGCCGCGACAGTTGAAATGATTTTAAATTCGCCGAGTATGACAGGCGCGTGTGTCCCGCTGGATGGCGGGGAACATTTGGTGCCGAAATAGAAAGGTAAACTGGATGACTGGTAGACTGGAACGCCGGTAACCAGTCTACCAGTCATCCAGTTTACCAGTCTACTTTTTCACCTTTCGCAACGCCGTGCCATTATACGCCGACAGCGGCCGGATAATCCGGTTATCCGCCAGCTGTTCCATGATATGCGCGGTCCAGCCGGTGATACGGGACATGACGAACATGGGGGTGAAAATGCTTTCCGGGAAACCCATGAGGGCATAGGTCGGCCCGGCAGGATAATCCAAATTCGGGAAGAGGTTTTTCTGTGCGGCGATGGCATCAGCGAGTTCATCGGATAGTTTAATTAAATCTTCGCGCCCCGCCGCGCGCGCGATTTGGTGGAACCAATGGGTCATCGTCGGCACGCGACTGTCACCGTTTTTATAGACACGGTGGCCAAAGCCGATGACTTTTTCTTTGCGCGCGAAAACGCCGCGCAGGTATTTATCCACGCCGCCCGCGTCGATGGTGTCTTGCAAGGTTCCCATGACCGCTTCATTTGCGCCGCCGTGGAGCGGGCCGCGGAGAGCGCCGATGGCGGCGGTGACGGCGCTGTAAATATCCGACAGCGTGGAAACCACCACGCGTGCGGCAAACGTCGAGGCGTTGAATGAATGTTCAGCGTATAAAATCATCGAAACGTCAAAGGCGCGGCGCGTGATGGCGTCCGGTTTGTGTCCTAGTGTCAGATGGAAAAAATTATCAATGTAATCCAGGCGTGGATTTGGCTCGATCAGCGGCAGGCGTTTGTCGTTACGGTAAATCGTCGCGACCATCGTCGGCAGTTTGGCGAACATTAAATAGGCGCGTTCCAGCAATCCTTCCGGCGTGCGGTCATTCGCGCCGAGATCTTCGGTGCCCATAAAACTGATGGCCGTGCGCAGGCGATCCATCGGATGCGCACTACGCGGCATCGTGCGGAGCAGGGCGGTGAGAGCGGGGGAGATTGCGCGATGCTCACGTTCAAAGGCATCGAATGCGGCTAGCTGTTTCGCGTTCGGTAGTTCGCCATGCCAGATGAGGTAGGCGGTTTCCATAAATGTTTTATGCGCAGCGAGTTCATCAATGCGGTAACCGCGGTAGGTCAGCACGGCCTCGGCCGCGTGGACTTCGGAGATCGCGGTGACGTCGGCGTAAACGCCATCGAGGCCTTTATATATTTTGAGTTCGCTCATAAAGGTATTTGTAGCAGGATTCCTAAGATTGGCTCAAATTAAAAAATGCTTTATATTTCGAATCGCGAGTTAAATTTGACAAACCTTTATGGAGGAAAAAATGAATAGAACTTTGAGACGGATCGCTGGCCTTGCAGGTGCTGCGGTTGCTATGACTTCGGTTACAATGGTGCCTGCCAGGGCTTCGAGCCTTTTTGGTTCTCTCAATACATCAGTTAGCGGTTTAGATGCAGCAGAATTCCATCTCTTTCGGCCAGTTGAGAGGGGGGATATGGTCAATGCCTATGACAGTATGTCTGCAAAAGAAAGAAAGGCGTTTGATACTGATGTAAAAAGAGGAATGTCTCCAAATTCATTGCTATTGATAAGGGCGCTGAGACAGCAGATTGTTGGTGACGAAAAACCCGTCAATCATCCTAATAAACTAACGCCTTAAGTTTTTCCCACCACATCATTCGCCAAACTCATATCAAAATCCACGTAATCCTGGTAATGGATCATGCGGTAGAGATCCGTGCGCGGTTGCATTTCGGCGATTAACGCATCTGTTTGTTTGCCGCGGGCATGAATGTGCTGGGCGCCTTTGATGATGGCTTGCATCGCAAGGCGCAGCGTTGTGACGGGGTAAATCACCAGACGTGCGCCGGCGGTGGTCAATTCATCGGCGGATAAAATCGGGCTTTTGCCGAATTCGGTCATGTTGGCGAGGAGGGGAGTGGGTGCGATGGCGGCGGCGAAGGTTTTAAATTCGGCGGCGCTGATCAGCGCCTCGGCAAAAATCATTTCGGCACCGGCGGCGATGTAGGCGCGCGCGCGCGCAACGGCTGCGTCAAAACCTTCCACCCCCACCGCATCCGTGCGGGCGATAAGGAGGAAATTTTTATCGCTCCGCGCATCCACGGCCGCGCGGATTTTTTGCACCATTTCTTCGGTGCTCACTAACTCTTTGCCTTCCAAGTGGCCGCAACGTTTGGGATGAATTTGATCTTCTAAATGCAAACCGCTGGCGCCGGCCGCTTCAATTTCTATGACGGTGCGGGCGGCATTGATCGCGCCGCCAAAGCCCGTGTCGGCATCCACAATCAGGGGCAAATGTGTCACGCGCGCGATTTGCGCCGTGATGGTGGCGAGTTCCGATAAAGTCGTCAGGCCGATATCCGGCAGGCCGAGCGATGCGGAAAAAGCGCCGCCCGACAGGTAAATGCCGTCAAACCCGGCTTCTTCAATCGCCATCGCGGCCAGCGGTATAAAGGTGCCAGGGAAGCGCAGTAACTTTCCGTTCTCCGCCGAGTCTTTTAGGGCCGCGCGCAGCGCCACGCGTTTTTCCGCCGCCGTTTTTAGAATCATGCCATAAGTATAATCCAAACTTACGCCGGACAAACCTGCATGTTCTTTATCCTTAGCAAAATTTTCTGGGCACTGGCGCAACCGGCTAACCTGTTGCTCGTGCTGCTGGTCATTGCGGCGGTGTTGTTGTGCTGGTGGCCGCGCACGGGACGTGTTTTTACGATTTTGTTGGTAATTGTGGCCGTGCTGGTCGGTACGTTGCCGATTGGCGAATATCTGTTGCGGCGGGTTGAAAATACTTATCCAATTCCCACCTTGCCCGCGCATGTGGATGGCGTGATCGTCCTGGCCGGTTTTGTTTGGACGGAGGGGAGCGATACGCATCATCAAATCCAAATGAATGACAAGGCGGAACGGTTGATTGAATTCATTACGCTCGCACATAAATATCCATATGCGAAATTGGTTTTTTCCGGGGGCTCTGGAAATCCATTACTGCAAGTGTCGCGTGAAGCCGATTGGGTCAAGCTGGCCTGGCATGACATGGGCCTCGACCCCGCGCGCGTGATTTGGGAGCGCGATAGCCGGAATACGTATGAAAATGTCGTGAATAGCAAGGCTCTCGTGCATCCCAAGGCAGGTGAGAATTGGGTGTTGATTACTTCCGCCGTCCATATGCCTCGCGCGGTCGCCATTTTTAATCACGAAGGCTGGCGCGTGATTCCTTACCCTGTTGATTACCTTACAACCGATACGCCGTTCTGGCAGCGCGAGTTCAGCGTTTCGGCAAACCTATCGTTATTATCTGAAGCCATGAAAGAAATTATCGGGCAGGTCGCATACCGGGTAATGGGTAAATCTAGTTAGGGGGGGCGGATAACAGCGGATATAAAGGTTTATTTTTGCCTTGAAGTTTGATATGGCTGTGGCTCCGCGCCCATAGCTCAGTGGATAGAGCGCTGCCCTCCGGAGGCAGAGGCCTGTGGTTCGAATCCACATGGGCGCGCCAATAAATATAATGGCGAGGCCTTTGATGCCCATGAAAAAAATCCTTAGTACTTTGATGGTGTGCATACTGGTATTGATGCCGCGTGCCGCGCGCGCTTTTACCGAACAATCCGTCGTCGCAATCCCAGGATTTTATTATCAATCGGGGCCATTGTTGGCAGTCAAAGATGGGGCCGTGCCATGGGAAACTTTTGCCACAACCAAAGAAGCGCAGACAATCGCGCGCCATGCGGACCGTTTGCCTGATGTGAATTTACAGCCGCAGTTTAAAGCGATCAAAAAATACAATGGTAAGGTGATAAAGATTTACGGTTATATGTTTCCATTAGATAAAGGTGATGGGCAAAAACATTTTTTAATCGGCCCTTATGCGCAGGTTTGTCCATTCCATTTTCATATTCGGCCATCCTTGGTGGTGGAGGTGAATGCAAAAACGCCTGTGCCGTTTGATTATGATCCGGTGATGGTGCAGGGAACCTTGCGGCTTGCGAGAGCGGGTACAAACGGCAGTTTTTATTTCCTGGATGATGCGGTGCCGATAAAGTGATGCGTGGGGTGATTATTCTTTTGATGTTCATTTGTCTTTCTCCGCGCATCGCCGCCGCGCATCCGCATATCTACGCCGATTATAATGTAGACATATCGGCTGATCCAGTGGGTATCCGCGCGCTCAAGTTCCATTTTGTGTTTGATGATATGTATACGACGATTATTACGTCCGAACTGCATGTTGCAGGTATGCCGCAGTTGGATCAGAAAAATACGATGGTAAAAAAAGATAACGCGATTGATTTTCTGTCCGGCCAGCATTTTTATTTGTTTATGACAGCGGAAGGCAAAAGAATCCCGCAACAGGAAATTCGCATCACATCGGCGAATAAAACCGCGGATGGTGGTTACGATTTTAATATCATGCTGCCCACCGCGGCGCGGCAGATTGTTTTTTCCGTTTATGACCCAACGTATTATATTAGTATTTCGCAAGTTAAAGATGCCGCGGTTAAAGTGCCCAATAACATCCATTGCGATACAAAAACCAAAGACATCACGCCGACGGTTTGGGGTATGCTGCAGGCACAGGAGGTTTCATGTGATATGAAACCTCCTGCCGTGCCGTGATTACTTGGATTTAATTTCCAACATCGCCGCTTTCATTTTCGGCACGTTATTGTCGAACATATCCAGGTAATGCGGCGCGCTGCCGTTCGGACCGGACAGGGCATCGGAATATAACGTGCCCCCCACCGTCGCGCCCGCGTCCTTGCCGAGCTGTTCGATCAAGCGTGGATTGGTCATGTTTTCCAAAAACACCGTTTTAAGGCCTTCCGATTTCATCTGGTCGCCCAAATGCGCCACATCCGCCGCGCTGGGTTCGGATTCCGTACTGTAACCCTGCGGCGCCAAAATTTTTACGCCATAAGCCGCGCCAAAATAACCAAAGGCATCATGGCTCGTAATGATTTTGCGCTGTCCCGCCGGAATGGCCGCGAATTGTTTTTTTACCCATTGGTCTTTCGCGGTGATCGCCGCGTCATATTTTTCCGCTCGCGCACGGATGGCATCGGCCTGTGCGGGCAGCGCGAGTTCCAATGCGGCTTCGATATTTTTCACATAGATATGCGCGTTGGATAAATTTTGCCAGGCATGGGGGTCGGTAATTTTTTTGCCGTCATCGACCATGCTCCGCGGTTTCACGCCGGACGATGCCGTTACGACAGATCCCGTATAACCTGATGATGAAATCAGGCGGCCCATCCAGCCTTCGAAATCCAAACCGTTTACAAATACGATTTTTGCCTCGGCAATGGTTTTCGCATCGTCTGGCGTGGGTTGATAAGTATGTGTGTCGGAATCCGGGCCAACCAGCGTTTTTACCGTCACGGCATCGCCGCCGATTTGCTGCACCATATCGCCGAGGATGCTGAAGCTTGCCACCACAGGTAGGGACGCGTCGGCGCGGGCAGGGGCGGTAAAGGCAAGGCCGAGCAGGGCGGCAGCCAATAATTTCTTGATCATGTTGTCTCCATGGTTGGGTGATCGGGATGTTTGTTATGTTATAACATCACTTGCGTCAAGCCTGAATTTTTGCTTTAATCAGAAAATGCAAAAAAGCATGAAATTATCACCGCATGATCAAACGGTGTTGAAATTGCTGAGCCGGTCGGCAAAACCGCTGACGGCCTATGCAATTTTGGCGGAGCTGCATTCGGCGGGATTCCGGTCGCCACCAACGGTTTACCGCGCGCTGGAATCGTTGCTGAAAAAAGGCTTTATTCATCGCATCGAAAGTTTGAACGCCTATACCGTCTGCAATCACGCCGAAGATCAACATCACCTCAGCCCCTTCGCGATTTGCAATTCCTGCGGCACGGTGGCGGAGATCGATAACGCTGCCATTGCGCGCGCGATGAAAAAAATCGCGGGCGAATTTTTGGCGCAGCTAGAAAAACGCGTCTTGGAATTTTCCGGCATCTGCCACGCCTGCGCGAAAACAGGGCGGAGCGCATGATGTTATACCTCGGCTTGCCGGCACGTTTGGCGATCGCCGCTGTAGTTTGCGCGGCAACTTTCCTCGTTGCGCTTTGGGCGATTGCGAGTTGAGATGACTGTTGCCGTCGCATTAAATCATATCAGCGTTAAATACGGCCGCTTGCCCGCGCTGGATGATGTTTCCGCGGAATTCGCGGCGGGTTCATTGACGGCGGTGGCGGGCCCGAACGGTGCGGGGAAAAGTACGCTGCTCAAAACCATCGCGGGTATTTTGCGGCCGATCAAAGGAACGTTATTCACCAACCTGCCGCCCGGCGCAACGATTGCCTATCTGCCGCAAACGGCAAATATCCAGCGCGATTTTCCGATGACGGTAATGCAGGTGGTCTGCACAGGATTTTGGAGCGGCGTCGGTAACGTGCACGCCATTACGCCATTAATGCGGACGGAGGCGGCGAGCGCGATTGCGCAGGTCGGCCTAAATGGCCTTGAAAACCGCCAGATTTCAGAGCTTTCCGGCGGGCAGTTTCAACGCATGCTATTCGCACGTGTGATCGTGCAAAACGCGCAAATTATTTTGCTCGATGAACCCTTCACCGCGATTGATGGCGAGACGACGGCAAAATTGATTCAGATTTTGTTGAATTGGCATGCGGAAAAACGGACAGTGATTTGTGTATTGCATGATTTGCTGCTGATTAAAAAATATTTTCCGGAATCGTTTGTGTTAGCGGGCAAGTGTCTGGGCAGCGGGCATACGCACGATATGTTTGAACAAAAATTATTATCATTCGACCTCGATATGGTGGAAATTCAAACGCTGGATGAACATCGACAAGAGCATCATCCGAAAGAGGATGAAGAATGCGTGCATTGCCATGATCACTGACGTTTTAACTGACCCATTCACGCATTATCTGTTTATGCGCCGAGCGCTGGCTGCATGCGCTGTGCTGTCTGTCGGTGCGGTGCCGCTGGGGATTTTTATGACGCTGCGCCGCATGACCTTGGTGGGCGATGCGATGTCACATGCAATTTTGCCTGGTGTGGCGCTCGCGTTTTTGGCGTTTGGGCTGTCGGTTTGGCCGATGACGCT
>Ga0206808_1003_pt1 | contig 92974 bp, 66 predicted proteins | sample Alteio_BWOrgCont_58_FD_152899 | JGI IMG/M metagenome (GOLD analysis project Ga0206808, IMG submission 152899) | Enriched cells from forest soil in Barre Woods Harvard Forest LTER site, Petersham, Massachusetts, United States -... | ecosystem: Environmental > Terrestrial > Soil > Temperate forest >...
GATTATTTAGTCTCGCTGGGAACCGTCGATACCGTTGCGTCAAGCCGGACCGTTTCTTGGTATTTGAGTCATCGAAACTGACGGCCTTCCTTAACCCGTTGCTGCCACGGGAAATTGCTTACCGGAAAGACCCTCGGCATGTAGTCGGCAAACGCTTCAAGCCACATCGTGCGGTCGTGACCGGCCGGATAAATCGATAAGCGGCACTCGTTCGATCCCACGTTCACCTCGTCGTAAAGTCCACGAGTGGATACGTTAAAGGGCTCCAGCGTGCCGGCGGCAAAGAACATTCTAGGCAAGTTGGATGGTGGACGCCCAAGCGGCAAAACATACAAGGAAAAAGGCATCGCCGCGCCAAAAAAGTCGGAGGCCATAAACGCTGCCCCGGCCGCAAAGCTGCCTCCGGCAGAAAACCCCATCACCGCATGATCTTCCCGCCGCCCTGAAAAGCCGAACTCTCGAATGACGCTGGGACCGACTTCGCGGGTCACAAACGCCAAGTGGCGCCGAAAGCGATCTGGATCGGGGGTATCCGGTTGATATTCCCTAATTCGATTGTCCTTGGCGACGTCATACGGACCATCCGGCTCCCCCTTGTATCCCCCTTGGAAGAGTCCCACGATGGCGCAAGGCCGCACGCGATGGGCAAGGATCATCGTCTCCAAAACTCTGGCGTAAGTGCGACAGTCCTCTCCATCCGCTTTGAAGACCACCGGCAACGGACCCGCCGCCGTTCCGGGAGGTATGTAGACCATGTATTTACGGTTCTCCCCGAGAAATTTGCTGTAAATGGATCTCTCGACGATCCGCCCCTTGAGCTCATCCGCCTGCGGGTGGAGCGCCATCGCCAGGGGTCCGGACCAGACCTTGGTCGCTCCGTACTTTCCGTCCTCATCGAACCGAAAAGTGTCGAGCGCGCGAAACCAGCCCTTCATCTCGAGCTGCAAAACAAAGAGATCCGTGCCGGCAACCCGGCTCATGTCCAACTGAATCCCGCCCATAAGCCGCACCGCCTTCGCCGAACTCCGGTGCAAGAAAATAAGAACATCCCCCTCCAGGGCCACATCGTCTCCCGCCCGGAGCATCCGCGCCGTAAGCTCGTTCGTCGCCGCCAACCCCGGAAGAATCTTGTAAGGCGGCGCCCAACAAGGTCAGCCGGTTTCGCTTTCGTCTGGGACGCGGTCGAACCGCTCTGTGTGATGCCACCGGCGCAAGGCAAAGAAAGAACTAGCGCGGCCAAAGCACCCAGCATCCCAAGAATCTTACTTCTGATCGCGTTTAAGTACGACGGAGCGGCCCAACCCATCCAACTTAGACACACGGGCCTTGCCCCCGATCCCTACGTTGCATGCCGAGGCCATCAAGACATTGCGCCAACGCGAGGGAGCGAGCCAAGCTGTCCTGGCCCAATATCTCGGGATCGCGACCGGGACTCTCGGCCAGTGGGAAAGGAGACTGCGCAAACCAGACGGCCCCGCCCTCCCGCTTCTCGGGCTCGTAGAAAGGCACGGCTTGGACTACATCCGCTAAAAAAAAGGGCGCTGCCAAGAGACAAAGCGGCCCCCCGCGACCTTTCCCCTCACTTTCACATTCCTAATAGGGACCAGATGAGGGGAGGAAGGTCCCCGAACCGAAGCGGCTACGCCAAAAACTTCAGCAAAGCCGCGTTGACCGCCTCAGGGTGCGTCCAAGTGATGCAGTGCGGTCCGCCTTCGACGACCACGAACTCGCTTCCCGCAATCGCCTCGTGCGTCCGCGCGCCCGCCGCCTCAAGCGGCACGATCCGGTCCGCGTCGCCGTGAATCACGAGCGTTGGCACGTCGACCTTCGCCAAGTCCGCCCGAAAATCCGTCCCCCAAGTATCGACGCAAGCCACCGTCGCCGTCGCCGAAGCCCCCACCGCCACCACCCAACTCGCGTCCAATGCCTGCTGCGAAACTCGCGTCCCCTTCAGCACGTCCGCGTTATAGAAATTCTCAAAGAACGAGGTGAGGAACGCCGGCCGGTCCGCCACGATCGCTTGCTTGATCCCCGCAAACACCGCGCCTTCCACTCCCGCCGGATTGTCTTCGGCTTTCAGCAAATAAGGCGGTACCGCGCTCATAAAGATTGCGTGCGTCACCTTCGAGGAGCCATAAGTTCCGATATACCGGGCCACCTCGCCCCCGCCCATCGAAAACCCGGCGAGCGCAAACTTCTCCAGCCCAAGCTCCTCGACCACCGCGTTCAGATCCTCCGCAAAAGTGTCGTAGTCATAGCCCGTAGTCGGCTGGCTCGACTTACCGAACCCGCGACGGTCATACGTAATGACCCGCCAACCCGCTTCGAGCAGAACCGCCGTCTGCTTCTCCCACGAAGCCCCGTTCAGCGGGTAGCCGTGAATCAAAATGATCGGCCGCCCCGTCCCATGGTCCTCGTAATACAGTTCGATCGGCGTCGAGTTCTCAAGTCCAACCGTGATAGTTCCCATAATTGACTCCCTTCTACTCACCGTCCCCAATGGTCGTTTTAACGAACGCCGACCCTTAACCGAACCTGAATTCCGTCGACGAAAAGAACCGGCCCACGATAGATTTGCCGCCCGCGAAACGAACCCTTTGGCGATGAGGATAATGCGGCCGTGATGCGAAACCGGATCGACCCGGTCGACTTGCAGGAACGCTACCTGGACGATGTCTTCCGGTATGTAAGCGCGTTCGTGCGCCCAGAGGCCGAAGCGGAGGACGTCACAATGGAAGTCTTCCACGCGGCATTCGCCGCTCTTTCCAAGCTTCGCCCAGATACGCCGCCAAGGCTTTGGCTCCTCGGAATCGCCCGTCGTAAGGTCGCCGATTCGCTTCGGAAGACCTACCGCCGGCGAGAATCTCCCCTGACCGACCTAGCCCAAGAAGCCGATTTCAACCGACTAGACGAAGCCGCTGCCGTCCGCCAAGTCCTTGCAGAACTATCTGAAGAGCATCGCAACGCTCTCGTGCTCAAGTATCTCAACGAGCTCTGCACCGAGGAAGTGGCCGTAACCCTTGGCCGCTCAACTGCCGCCACCAACAGCCTGCTCCAAAGGGCCCGCCATGCATTCTTTGCCCGGGCGACCGACCTATACGACCCAATCGCCTCACCAGCCTCAAACCCGGACTCTGTCGATCTACCAAAGCCCAAAACCGAACCTTGCTTAAAGGGGGGAACTCCATGAAATCCAACCCAGAACCAATGGAAGACGACCATCTAACTGCCGTCATCCAGACCATCGCCGCCCCCCACGCTTCGGCGCACCTCCGGGACCGAGTCAGAACCGCCGCCCAGAACGCGATCGTTGCCCCGGCCAGAAAGCCCCGACACCTCCCATGGGGCATCGCCGCCACCACGGCCGTCGCCACGGGCCTCATCTTCACAAGCGCGATGCTCTTGGCCCCGAAGGCGAGCGCGGCGCCCCTGCTTGACCGGATCATGCAACACAGCGACGCCATGGGCGCCTGTCACTGGGTCACCCTAAACTTGCGACGCGGGGGTCAGAAAATCGAAGAAGGCTGGTGGGACCACGGAAAGTATCGTAGCGACGACTTGGGCGAAACCAACGTCTGGCAAGGTGGCGTTCTGCTGAGGCGCACCCGGAACGCCCCCTTCGTAACCCGCAGCGACGGAAAGGAGAGGCCATGGATTACCCAACACCTCGACTTCCGCCCCTCGAAGGCCATGGAGCCCGACCGGGCAAACGGTCACTACAAATACGAACAAGGCCGATCCTGGAGCGCTGCCGGTCGTCACCTTACGGAATTCATCGGCACGTCCAAAGAGTTCATACGAGACCGCCGAATCATCGTCGCTGACACCGACCATAACCTCATGACCCAGATCACTTTCCAAACCAAGGTCCCCGCCACCCCGACCGGAGAATGGCGCGACATTTCCGTCACCAAAGCCGACTTCGCCCCCTCCCTTCCCAAGTCCGTCTTCGCCCCCAAAACCTTCAAAGGAATCCCCATCATCGACCTCGCCAAAGCCCCTCACCCAAGTCGGCTAGGCGGGCATCCCGGCAAATCGGCCAACCCTCTTTCAACTCCCCGCAAGGGCGCGGCCGAACGCTCAAAGGCGGTTGGTAACTAGTCGAACTCGTGGCCAAATCGGACGAGGCGCCAGAATCGCCCATCGGGCGGTAGCCGGGGGTGCGAAGCCCGCCGCGAGAGCTTCCCAAACCCGCGGCCAATTCTGACGAAGCGCCAGAATCGCCCATCGGGCGGTAGCCGGGGGTGCGAAGCCCGCCGCGAGAGCTTCCCAAACTCGTGGCCAAATCTGACGAGGCGCCAGAATCGCCCATCGGGCGGTAGCCGGGGGTGCGAAGCCCGCCGCGAGAGCTTCCCAAACCTACCGCCAACCCCTTGAAATAACGTCCGGCCGGTAACCTTGGCGAAGTCTGAAGTCCACCGTGACCGCCCTCCGAACTCGCCTCGCCCATCTGAACCGTGCCCCGGAGCATCCCCGGGATGCAAGAACTTAGCCGGGCGGTCGAAGACGAAGTCGTGGACCCCCGGTAAGGCCGCCAAAGAAACTGACCCCTCGGGTCGCAGCGGCGCGCGTGAGCATTGCTCAATGAAATCGGGTCGCGTCAAAGATCCGGTGCATGGAACCGGCAAGAAATCTATGCCGAGCGCTTGCTCAAAACCACCGAACCGCGCCCATAAGTAGGAACGTCCCGACGAGTAAACGCTGACGGGCCGACTACGGACAACCGGCCAACTCAAGTTCCGGCTCGTCCGCCAACGCGTGCAGAATCGCCGCCGAAATCGGAACGCCCTCGGAAACCACAACCGGAACCCCCCGCCGTAGCCGCGGACCGAACTCCGCCGCCAGAATTCCCCCCACAACCAACAATCCGCCGCACGCGCCGGCCAGCGACATGTGCTCCCCCGCCAACGCGCCAATAACTGCCGCCCACACCGGCTCCATCGCATAGATCAAAGTGGCCCGGTCTGCCGCAACCACCTTCTGCGCCCAGTTCATCAGCCACAGCGCCCCCGCCGTCGCCGCCAGCCCCAAAATCACCGCCGCGATCGCCGCATGAAATCCTAAATGCAACGGCCCCTGGAACGGCACGAACATGCTGCAGGCCAGCGCCACTACTGCCAACTGAATCGCCGTAATTCGGGTCGTATCCCCCTCGTTCGCCATCCGCCCGATCAGAATGATCTGCGCCGCGCTCGCCACCGCCGCCCCGAACGTCAGCCACTCGCCCAAACCGAACTCAAAGCCCGCCCCCTGCCGCACAGATAGTAGAGCCATCCCGCAAAACGAAAGCAACACTCCAAACCAAATCCAAATCCCCGGCTTGCGTCCACCAAACGGAATCTGAAGAATTGGCACGAGCGGCACGTACAAAGCGGTGATAAAGGCCGACTTAGAACTCGTCGTGAACTCCAGCCCGTACGCCTGCAACAGATAACCCGCGACCATGCTGAGTCCCACCGCGCCGCCTGCGATCCACTCCTTCCGGGTCGGCCGCTTTCGCACAAACAAAGCCAGCGCAAACGCCCCCACCGCAAAACGAAACGCGACCAAAGTCGCCGGATTCGTCTCCGCCAGCGCCAAGCGTGTCGCCAAAAACGTGCCGCCCCACAGCAGCGTCACGAACAACAGGGCGAATTCGGGCAATGCTTTCTTCAAATCTCTTCCTTAACTGCGTTCAGCACAATGTTCGAAATAGTCCGAACAACGACCGGCATCGTGCGTATCTGCCGGAGAAACTCCTGAAGCTCCTTCGGGTTGCGACACCGAACCTTCAAGATAAAACTGTCCTCGCCATCCACGTCAAAGCACTCAAACACCCGCCGATCCCGCAAGATGAACTCCTCGAAGTCCACCTCGGTCGGCGTGGGTCGAGTGACCACCCGAACGATCGCCGTCAAGCCCTGCCCAATCGCCGAAGGCTCGACGATCGGCCGATAACCAAGAATCACGCCCCCCTCCTCCATCCGCCGAACCCGCGCATAAACCGCCGGCCCCGTGATCCCGATCTCCCGCCCAATCGCCGCATGGGTCGCCCGCGCATTCTCCCGCAAAGCCCCCAAGATCGCCAGATCGAGCTCATCCAATTCCACCCAACGGATATACCCCCGCCAACCCGGCTTCGCCATTGAATATGCTCATACGCTCCGAATTCATGACGAATCGTTAATGATTAGCTGATTGATCTAACGGATCACCTGAGCGTAAGGTGGCCGAGTCGCCCGGGGACGGTGAATCAAACGACGAACCGGCCCCCCGCAACCGCCCAAACCTCGAACGGGATAACATATCGCTCATGCTTCTTGCTCTTGTCGTCATGGCATCTGCCGCCGCACAAAACGCCGACTTCGACGCCGGTCCGAACCCGATGCTCATGCGGCACCCCACGATCAGCCAGAACGCCATCGCGTTCCAGTTCGCGGGCGAAATCTGGTCGGTCCCCAAAGACGGCGGGGAAGCGCACCGCCTCACCGACTCCGGCGGCCACAACGCCGACCCCCTCTTTTCGCCCGACGGAAGCCAGATCGCCTTCAGCGGCGCCTACGACGGAAACATGGATGTCTACGTTATGCCTGCCGGTGGCGGCCTCCCCAAGCGGCTCACCTCGCATCCCAACGACGACGTCCCCGTCGCCTGGACGCCCGATGGAAAGTCGATCGTCTTCAGCTCCGAAATGCTGTCCAGCACAGACTATCCCCGCCTCCTCACCGTGCCCGTCACCGGCGGCTTTCCGCAAGCCTTGCCCTACCCGGCCGGCACCCAAGCCAGCTTCTCCCCCGACGGCACGCAGATGGCCTACATTGCCACCACGAAGTGGGAATTGGCATGGAAGCGCTACCGGGGCGGCCAAGCCGGCGCAATCTGGCTCACGACACTTGCCGACTCCAAAGTCCACCCGATCACCCGGAACAACACCGACGACAACTGCCCCATGTGGGTTGGCAACTCGATCTACTACCTTAGCGACCCGCGCGGCCCCGTCGGCCTGAGCCGCTACGATATCGCAACCAAGCAAGTCCACGAAGTTATCCCCGGCGCCGGATTCGACCTGAAATACGCCTCCGCCAATGCAGGCGAGATCGTCTACGAGAAGCTCGGCTCGATCTGGCGATACAATCCCGCTTCGAAACAAACCGCGAGAGTTACCATCGAGATCAACGGCGATTTTCCCGCCGTTCGCGCCGGATTCAAGGACGTTTCCCGCTCCGTCGGCTCGGTCGCCCTCTCTCCCACCGGCAAGCGAGCGGTGCTGGAGGCGCGCGGCTGGATTTTCACCGTCCCCGCCAAAAAGGGCGATCCGCACCTCCTCGACGGGCCCCAGGGCCTCCACCGGCACGATCCTGCTTGGTCCCCTGACGGAAAGACGATCGCCTACATCACCGACGAGGGCGGCGTCCAAAGGATGGCCCTCCACGATCTCACCACCGCCAAGGAGCGAAAAATCGACCTCGGCGATCCGCCCGCCGCGTTCAGCGATCCCAAGTGGTCGCCCGACGGCAAGCGAATCGCCTACAAAGACAACCGTCTAAAGCTCTGGGCGTTAGACGTCGCCACCGGGAAGAGCACCGAAATCGACCACGGTACCTATCGCGGCCGCGACAACATCGCCTGCAGCTGGTCCCCCGATTCACAGTGGCTCGTCTATAACCGGGACCTGCCCAGCAATGTCCAGGTGATCGTCCTTCACAGCTTCGCCACCGGCAAGAACACCCAGATCACGGACGGTCTCGCCGACGCCTCCGACCCGGTATTCGACCGCGGCGGTAAGCGCCTGTATTTCATGGCGAGCACCGACGTCGGCCTCGGTTCCGACTTCGAGGATCTCTCCAGCCTGAACGCTCACGACATCACAAGCAGCGTCTACGCCGTCGTCCTCTCTAAGGCATCACCAAATCCCCTCGCCCCCGAAAGCGACGAAGAAACCGGTGCAAAGCCGTCCGAAAAGGCCGAAGCGAAAAAAGCCGAGACGAAAACCGACATCGACCTCGACGGTATCGAGCACCGCATCATCACCCTACCGCTTCCAAGGGGTCGCTACACCCAGCTCGCCGCTGGCCCCGCCGATAGCCTCTTCGCCGTCCTCGCCGCTCAAGGCGCCGGCAGCGCGCTTCACAAATTCAGCTTCTCCGACCGAAAGGACACCGTCTTCAGCGACGGCGTCCGACGTTGCGAAGTCAGCGCCGACGGCGCCCAAATCCTTCTCGACCGATCCGGCATCTACTCCACCGCCGGCGCCGCAAAATCCGGAGACGGCCCGATCAGCCTCTCCGGCCTCCAAGTCAAAATCGACCCCCGGGTCGAATGGAACGCCATGTACTCCGAAGTTTGGCGGAACGAGCGCATGCTCCTCTACGACCCAGGCATGCATGGAATCGACTCCGCCGTTATGGAGCGCCGCTACCAGCCGTTCGTGAACAACATCATGACGCGCGACGACCTCAACTACCTTTTCACCGACATGCTCGGTGAAATCTCCATCGGCCACATGTGGGCGCGCGGCGGCGACATGCCCGGCGCAAAGCGAGTCCCCGGCGGCCTCCTCGGCGCGGACGTAAACTTCGACCACGGCCGTTACCGTCTCACCCGCATCTACGACGGCGAGCGCTGGAACCCCGAGCTTTACGCCCCCCTCGCCCAACCCGGCGTCAACGCCAAAGTCGGCGAATATCTGCTCGCTGTCGATGGCCAAGACCTCCGCCAAGCCACCGACATCTACCTCGCCCTCGAAGGCAAAGCCGGCAAGCAAGTCCGGCTCAAACTTGGCTCCGATCCCGAAGGCAAGGACGCCCGTGAGGTAACCGTGCTCCCGGTCGCCAGCGAGTTTGGTCTCCGCAACAAAGCCTGGGAAGAGGACAATCGCCGAATCGTCGAGAAAATGACCGGAGGCCAGGGCGGCTACGTCCACGTCCCCGACACCTCGCCTCCCGGATTCGCCGCTTTCAACCGGTACTACTACGCCCAGGCGGACAAGCACGGAATGATCGTCGATGACCGCTTCAACCACGGCGGCTACATCAACGACTGGATGGTCCGCGAGATGGAGAAGCCCCTCGACTACTACTCGCACACCCGTTACGGCGACGAGGTCAAGATCCCCATCGCCGCCGTCTACGGTCCGAAGGTGATGCTGATCAATGAAATGGCCGGCTCGGGCGGCGACATCTTCCCGAATCTCTTCCGCCAGCACCGCGTCGGCGCCCTGGTCGGCAAGCGAACCTGGGGCGCCATGCTCTCCGCCTACGGCTTCGGCCTCATCGACGGCGGCGCCATCAACGCCCCCGACGACGCGATGTACAACCCCGTAACCGGCAAATGGGTCATCGAAGGCTACGGCACCGCCCCCGACGTCGAAGCAGAACTCGACCCCTACCTATGGCGTCAAGGCCGAGACGCCCAACTCGAAGCCGCCATCGCCGAACTCAACAAGGAGATCGCCAAGCATCCGCCATTGATTCCAAAACGCCCCGCATACCCCAACAAATCCAAACTCCCCGCCATCGGCCAAGGGAATTGACCCAAGAACTGACCCCTCCTAGCCGGAGGGGCCGATAGCGATGTAGCCGGCGCACGGAGCAAAGCGCAGTCCGCCGAAAATCGCCGAGCGATTTTGTCGCCCTTGGCGACCGGACTCCTGCCTGGAGCGGAAGGGCCCAATCAAAGGTAGCCGGCGCACAGAGCAAAGCGAAGTCCGCCGAAAATCGCAAAGCGATTTTGTCGCCCCAGGCGACCAGTCCGGGAAATATACGAAGGCCAGAAGTATTACCGCCCCGACATACTCCAAAGCCGCTTAATCGCCGCGGGAGGAAGGTCCTGATCCCAGACCGTGAGGTCGCTCACGTCCCCGCCGAACCGCCGCTTCTGTTCCCACGCGTCCAGCGGCATAACGTTGACGCGCCCCGCGTCGTCTTCCAACTGCTCGGCCTGGGTCGCGATCAGCTCGCCGTTCTTGTATAGCCGAACCGTCGTCCCGTCGTAGGTTGCGGTAAGCATTTGCCACTTGCCGGTGTCGAGCGGAATCGTCGTCGCCACGTCATGGTCGGCGATCCAAAAGTTGATTCCGCGGGCAAACTTCGTGAAGTACCGCCCCGTGCCGTCCCGACCATCGACCGCCCGTCCAAACCCGCCGATGATCGTCCGATCTTCCGGCATGGCATCGATCTTGCAGAAAAGATTGAGGGTCCAAGGCTGTTTCCCCTTTACCGGCAGGTTGTCGATACGGAACGCCTTTCCGGTCCCGGTAGGCACCGCTGGGCTGGTGAACACCGCTCCGCGATCCTGAACCGGAATCGTCGCCGATGCCAGTTCGTTGTGCGCCTGCGACCGATCCCGAACTCCTGAAACCGTAATCGAATCCCCCGCCGACCCCGCCACCGCCTTGTCCAGCGTAAGCTCCACCCCGCAAGCATCGGCCGTAAGTCGAGCCGAAGCCACGGAACCGCCCGAAGCCAGCTTGTAGTTGTTGGCGTTCTCCGCCGACTCCCGCGTAACCGGCTCCGAGAACCGAAGCCTCATAAAACCAAGCGACTTCGTTGAAACAACTTCCGTCACCTTCGGCGGGGTCGTGTCGTGGATGTCAAGCACCGCCGTCGCTGTCATCCCCTTCGTTCCGTCCGGGCTGAATTCCGCGGTCTTGATCGTGGTCGGATCGGTCACCAAGATCGGCCCGCTAACCAATGGCGAGGTCGCCGTCGGCTCCTGACCGTCGATCGTGTACCGCAACCCGCCCGGCTGGCGGTACAGCGGAGGCATTACGCTTACATAGGTCGCGTCGGACATCGTTCCGCTGGAGGGCGAAATCATTGGAGCGGAATCGGGCCGGTGATCGCCCAACGTATCGTGCAGCGGTGCCGCTGAGGCGACCATGTCGTGACCGTTCTTCGCTACCGACACCGCGAAAATCCGAATCCGAGGATCATCGGGGAGGGTGATCGAGTGCGTGCCCGCCGGAATATCGAACCCGTACTTGAACAGGTAGCTGTAGTCGTAATAGGTGTTGCCGCTCGCCGGATTGTGCCGATGTGAGCAGTACCAGGCGACCTCCGCCGGCTTGACATAGCCGGGAGTCAAGCCTGTCATTTCGCCGTAGTTCGTGAAGTCGCGCCCTGTATCGCCGCTCCAAACCCGTCGATCCCACTGGCCGACGTAGCTGTTCCAGTCCTGAATGGTCCGCGTCTCGTGCCGAGATCCAACCCCAAACGCCGCCGGAACATCGCCGTCTCCGGCCGCCAGCAGGTAAACCCGCGAGTATCCCGCCGGCAAATCGATGGTTTGGCCATGCGCCACAAGCGCGTTCTTCGCGCCGTCCTCCGTCGCTCCGAGCTTGAATCCCACGTTGTCAACGTCCAATTTCGCCGGAAACTGCTCAGCGGAATACGAGAGGCCCTTCGCGTCGAACGCGCCGTCCGAAGGGTTCGCAACGGTCGAAACGACGTCCTGATCGTAAGCCAGCTCAACCGGCCGGCTCTCGGTTTTCGCCACCTTGGCCGAAGACCCAACCGGACTCAAGGCAAAAGCCCGAAGCGAAAATGCGGGCACATCGGCCACCAAGCTTCCGCCGGTAACTTTAGCCGGACCAACCGGCATCTCCTGCCCGTTCACCTCGCGGGCATCCTTGATTCCCCCGAGGAAGCTAATCCGAACGTTCTTCGCATCAGCGCCCGTGAGTTCGCGCAACCGCACGATGACCTCATTGCTGTCCTCGGCCTTCTTCAAAGCAGAAATCTCGACCTGACTCGAACTCGAAGACACGACCGACAACTGCTTGCCCATCCGCCCGTCATGCGCCGGAACCACAAACGCCCGCAAAGGCTGGTTCAACCGCTTGGCCTCCCAAGGCACTTGCCCACCCTTCTGCCAATCCCCCGCATGCGGCGCGATCGCGTAAAGCACGTCGTGCCGCCCGAAGTCTTGCGTAGCCTGATCGTTATAACCGCCCCGAACACCCGGCGTGTAAATGAGCGTAAGGCGCACAGTGTCGTCGTCCGGCTTGTCCGAGGCAAACTTGCCGTCGTTCAGAATGCCGACGCCGTATCGCTTGTCCGGCGACGTCAAGTCCAGCCACTGGTGCTGCGGGACCTCGTACTTCTTGGGATCGTTGTTCCCGCGCTTGATCGCCCCGACCTGCAGGTCGTAAGTCGCTTCCGGATTGCCCGAAGTCAACGGGAATGAAGCCTTCAATGCCCGCTCCTTCGTCTGCCAATCAATCTTCGCCGCGACCTCTACTCGGTCACCCGCGCTGCCTCGCGAAAGTCGAATCGTCTGAACGAACTTCGAACCCGCCGTCTGGCGCTCAACCTCGATCGCCACCCGAACTGGCCCATTCTCCACGACCCGCACCTTGGCCGGTCCGTGGACGATGTCGCGCGGCGGGAGCTTGGCGTCGTCCCAATCCATGTTCCACGCTGGGAACTGGCTGGGATTTTCATATTGCATTTCCAGCCGCGCCGGCGCCTTCAGCACCTCGCGCCGGTTCGCCTTATCGTAAATCGACCCGATGTCGCCGTCGGCATTCAGCGTAACTTTGAAACGGTCGTTCTCGACTCCGCTCTCGCTCGCCTTCAGCGAACTGCTCGCTGCCATCGCCCCCTTAACCGCCTGCGCATGGTAGACGGCAAAACCGGCGGAAGGCGCCTTCGCGAGAAACATGAATTTGACCGTATGGCCGTTGTTGGATTCGATTTGGGTCGGCACGGCTCTGCCGTCCGGACCCATCACTTGGACTCCGTCGCCCGCTGCACTTGGCAGAGAAGCCTCGACCACGTCCTCGCGAGCGATCGCCAACGGATTGTAAACGACGAGCGGCGCGCCGGAGCCCCGCGTGTCCATCGCCGCCGTCACCGCACCTACCGCATCCTGCTCCACCGAAGCGAACGTGTTCTGGGCGAGATTGAAGTCGTTCCAACAGAACTCGTATGCCTTGGGAATGCTCGTCCCCGGCAGCATGTCGTGCATCTGCGAGCCAAGCACCAGATCCCAGCCCGTGTAAAGCCTCTGGCTCGGATACGGCGCACTGCCCAGCCACATCGCCGCGACCGAAGCCTTCTCCGCCGCGTCGGCCAAAAGCTCGCTCTTGCGGTTCCACCGCTTCATGTACCCTTCGGAGCTGATCGAACCTGCCGAGTGGGCGGTCAGCAGCAATTCGCCCTTGTAGTGAGGAAGTTTCTCGATCTGTGGCGCGGTCAGCGAATTAAACATCTCGTCCGCCTTGGAAGAGACGACCGAAATCGGTCCCGACCCGTGGATGCTCTTTTCCACCCACTCGACCGATCGCGCGCCCGGCGCTCCGCCTCGGTCGCCTGTGCCGTAGTAGTGATAGTCCACGTAAGCGCCCGACTGCTTGCCCGTGTTCTGGATGCGCGCCAGCCAACTCGTGTTCTGGCTCAGATCCTCGTTCACGTCTCCGCTATACGAGCCCGGGTCCAGCGCCGCAACGATGCTCTGCCCGTCCGGTCCTTCCCAAGTACCGACCTTAAACGGAATACCGACACTCGAACCCCACGTCAGCTTCTGAGTAGAAAAGCCCTTGATCCCGCAGTGCTTGAGAATGGTCGGAAGCGCGTAGGGAAAGCCGAAGCAGTCCGGAAGCATGAACTCCTGGCTCGCGACCCCGAACTCGCGGCGGAAGTAGTGGTTGCCATAAAGGACATGCCGGACGAGCGACTCTGCGCTCGGCACATTCGCATCTCCCTCGTCAACCGAGGATCCGCAAGGGAACCACCGCCCCGCCTTGATGTAATCCTTCAACCGAGCATATTCGGCCGGATAGTACTCCTTCATCATCTCGTACCGGCGCGAGCCGCTGAAGTTGAAGATGTAATTCGGATACTTGTCGATCAGGTCGAAGTTCCGGTTCAGCGTCGCGGCGATGAACTCGCGGATCACCTGCGGATAAGCCCACCGCCATTGCGTGTCCAAGTGGGCGTAAGGCACGACGTACATCGTGTTTCCCTTCGATAGATCGCGGCCCTGATGCACTGCGGCCTTTTTGGCCAACTTTTTGGCCGGTTTTTTGGCTGCTTTCGAAGTCGTCGGGTGCTTCGCCGGCGCCGCCGGAACAAGCAGGGGAGCCGATGCGACGGCCAAAACGGCGGTGGGAAGTACGATGCGGGCAAGGGCCGCGCGGTATCCGCTGCGGAACGGTCTTGAATGGGTTTTCATGATTCGGATTCTTCAGGCTAAGCGACCGTGCTTATGCGGTCACCGTACCGCAAATCCACCTGCCCCGTCACCGCTCCGGTCACCACGAAGGGCCGCGTCCCCTCGCCCAAAGGGCGGTAGGCGGGGGTGCGAAGCCCGCCGGGGGCTTTCCGAGCTCGCCGCAGCGCTACGCCGTCAACATGCAGCCGCAGTCGAGGGTAAGCGTGACCGGCGAAACATATCGAACAACTCCCGAGCGCCGATGGTGCAGAACCATTAACGTGCGAGGATCGCACACAACTACGTCCTGCACTCCTTGCGAGAGATAGAACGGCGGCCCCGTCACCAAATCTTTGTGCTCGCTCCCAGGACTCACGATCTCCACTACCGCGTCGGGAACGACCGTGATCGCGTCCTGGGTAATCGGCGGTCGCACGCAGAAGAGCGCGACGTCCGGCCTCTTCACCGAACGATCCGGAAACGCGATATAGACATCCGTCAAGTCAAAACACCCGCAACCTTCGCCCTTGCTCTGAAAAGATTGGATGCTTCGAACAATATCGCGTAAGACACTCTGATGTAGGGGAGATGGATGGAATTCCCACGTTGGCTGCCCCATCGCCATCTCCAACCGCACGCCCGCCTCATCCGCCGCCAGCAACTGTCGGTACAGAGCCTCTGGAGATTCGGCATTCATCATAAGCCTCATTGTACGGTAGAAACCAATCTGGAACCCAAACACGAAACCAACCGTCTTGCCCTTTGATGTTAAAGACCCTCGCGTTAGGCGCTGTCCTGATCGTCGCCACGGCGGCATTCGGAGCAGCACCTCAGAACAAGGACGATAAGTCCACCCACCATGCGGCCATGCATGCGGAGCACACCGTCCATCGCAATGCCATTCACGCCGAGAAGTGGGTCAACCATCACCTGAGCGCTCCCCACAAGGGCCGCGTACGGAAGCCGAAGTACAACCCTCGGCACAGCGGCTCCGTCCACCATGCCGCCATGCATGCGGAGCACTGGCTTGATCACCACGTAAGCGCTCCCCACAAGCCAAAGAATTAAGCGCATTTTTCCGCAGCGACCGGGAGAGGGTCCGCTGCAGAAAGATTTTGGCCCTATTTGGCTACGCGGCCAGGCATTTTTTCGTACAGACTATTGCCTGATGTCCGCCATATTCGTACTGCGAATGTTTGGCGCGATGACGCTTGAGAGCGCCGATCGGCGCCAGACGAAGTTCCCGACCAAGCGCTCTGCGCTGATCTTGGCCCGCTTGGCTATCGAACCCGAGCAGCGGCTTGGGCGTGATGAGCTTGCCGGTTTTCTTTGGCCGGACGATTTTCTCGATATCACGCGGGTGCGTTTGCGCCAAGAGATTCGCCGTCTCAAGCAAGCCCTCGAACCGCTCGGCGACTACATCCGTGCCGACCGCCAATGGGTCGAGATCGAACCTGGCCGCCTCACCACCGACATCTCCGCCTTCGATGCGGCGATCCGAGGCTCGCTCGCCGCTCAAGACACCGACGAAAAGGCGGCTGCGTTGACCAGGGCCGTCCAGTTAGTGAACGGATCCTTTCTCGCCGGCTTTCAAGAGCCATGGGTGCTCGCCATGCGGCGAACCTATGAGGAGAAGGCCCGGCGCGCGTGGCTCGACTTAGCCGATGCCCATCAAGCCCTCGGCGCCGAAGAAGCCGCCCTCAACGCGACGATCCAGGCCGTCCGGCACGATCCGCTCGACACCGACGCCAACGTCAACCTCATTCGGCGGCTGGTCGAAAGAGGTCAGATCGCCCGCGCCCGGCAAGTGTTTCGTGACTTTGACGCGATGATGTTCCGGGAATTCGGCCGCCACGCTCCCGCATCGGTGCGAGGAATCCTCGGCATAACCACCACCACCGAATCCGCTCCCGAGGCCCCGGCGGGCGAGACGCTCGTCCGAAATGCTGTCCCTCGACCGAGAACCCTCTTCGGAAGGGATGAACTGTTGGAGTCCATCCGCGCCTACCTTGCTCGGCCAGGTTCGACGGCAGTACTGGTGGGCCCGGTTCGCGTCGGCAAATCTCACCTGTTACGCGAGGCCGCCTGGCAGTTCTCCCGCGACCACGAGTTGCCCGTGCAGTTTGGCGGGACGCCGGACCGAGTCTCAGACGGCCTCTTCGTGATCGATCCCGCCTCCGCGCCGAACGCTCAAACTGACCTACGCGGCCTTGTTGCCACCGCGGCGAGTCAAGGCTGGCGCGTCCTTGCCGAATCCCGCGTCCGTTTGGATGAAGACGGACTGCACGAATTTCTTGTCAATCCATTGCCCGTTCCCCGGATCGCTGAGACGGAAGAAGCGATCTATGCCAATGCATCCGTCCGCTTACTTCGATCGCAAGCGTCGGAATCTGCGGAACTGATCGGAAGGGGTTCGGAAGCCGCGAAGTTGGCCGAACTTGCCCGCCAACTCGGCGGTATCCCGGGCCTGCTGCGCGATTTTTCTTCGCGCCTGACCGTTCGCTCCGCCGATGAACTGGTCGAGTCGATCGAGGAGGATCTTGTCCAATACGTTCAAGATCCCGGTCTGACGGGAGAGTCGTTGGTGATGGCGGTTGAGGCGCTCCAAGACGCTCTGCCCGCTGCGGCCAAAGACGCATTTCACTCGCTCGCCGTGCTCAATGGAGCGTCCGTCGACTTGGCTGGCCGTCTAGCCGCGTCGGCGGGTTCGCCGGACGCTTGGCGAATGCTAGAACGAAGGGGTCTTGTAACCATTCAGGGTCAAGGACGGAACCGCCGCTTTCGCATTCCCAACCCGATTGCCGTGGCCGCTCGGGCCGGTTCGTCCGAGGAAGACTATCGCCGAATCGTCGCGGAGACGTGGCGGGTCGTCGGCGACTGGCTATATGAGCAGTCGCGGCAAATGGTCGGTCCCAGCCAAGACCTCGCCTTTGACCGGGCCGAAAGCGAACTCGCAAACATAATGCAGGCCTTAACCTGGGCCACCGACAACGATCCTCGTCTCGCCGGCCTCTTGGTCGCCGGGGTTTGGCGGACCGTTGGGGCTCGGGGAAATCCGTCGGTCCAAGCCAAACTCCTCTGGCGAGGCGCCCGGGCCGGGGCTTCGCTTTTGCCATCCGAAATAGGAGGCGAATCGTGCCTCGGCGCGGCGATGGCCCTCTCCATTGCCGGCTTTGCGGATCTGGCCGAGAGCGCTTATGCCGATTCGATGCGGATATTTAACGACGGTCAGAATCAGGACAAATACGCCTGGGCCTGCATGAACTATGCGGCCGACATTCTCCTTACCACCGATCTGCCGCGGGCCATTAAGATGCTCAAGGAAGCGGCCGAGCAAACTTCGGAAGAGGGTGATCGTCACCTCGCGTTGGCCCACTACAGCGAGGCCTTGGCCATGACCGGCGATGTGGAGGGTTCGATCCGAGTTGCGGAAGGGGTCTTCGCTCGCCAGCAGCAATCTACCGATCCCGCCGCTCGCGGACGCGCCTACGTGGATCTCGCCAACTGCTACCGATCCGTGGGTCGTCACGAAGCCGCGCGTCCATTGCTAGTGGAAGGCGCCCACCGCCTCCGCGAAGCGGGCATTCAGGATTACCTTTTCGAAAACCTTGTCTTGTTGGCCGAACTTAACGTCGAAGCCGGCCGCCTCGATCAGGACCGGTTAGAAGTGATGGTGGAGGAAGCCGCCGGAATCGCCAACCGTCTCGGTTCGAATGCCAAGCTGCTCAAAGTCGCCCGCCTAAGAATGGCCTGGCGCGCGGCGCAAGGCGACGCCGATGCATTCATCATCGCAGTAGACGACGTATTCCGATTCACCCAAGGCGTCCGGGCGCCTGCCGAGCGGGAAAAGTCGCTAAGACAACTTGCCGACTGTCTGGAGAAGTTCGGCAAAACGCTATACGCCTCCGCGATCCATGCCGCCCTCGGCGACGAAGTCGCGGAGGGCGGACACCCCGGCTGGCAAGCCCTCCTCTCCTCCGACTCCCACGCCACCGTCTGCGTCCTCGCCGTCGTCATGGCCAAAGAATCCCTCGCCGCGTAGCCGGTGCACGAGCGTAGCGACTTGTCTGACGAAGCCTTGGCGAAGTCTGAAGTCCGCCGCCGCCTGCCGCAAAAACCCTGCCGAAAAACGCCGCTGGCCGCATTCCGAGCAATCGGGATGCGGCCAGCGCCTTCACGGACGACTAACTAGAAGCTCGCCGTTAGAACTCCCGCCGCGTCGGCGACGCTGCCCGTGGCCGGCTTGACCGTCACGGTGATCCCCTTGGCGCCCGCGACCGTAGAGACGTTGTACTGCCCCTTCGGTCGGAGACCCGCGATCATGATCGTGTGGACGGTACTGGGAACCACGAAGGTCGACGCCTTGAACGTGTCCGTCGAGTGAGTCTGGAAGTACACCGCCGTCGAGCCGAACTGCGCGCCGTCGAACGACGTGCCGCTCGCGTTGGCAAGGTAAGTCGCCGCAACCATGGCCGTCCCCGCATTCGCGCCCTGAAGCACGTGCAGGAAGCGCGTGTCGGTCGGCTTCGTGGCATCCTGCACCGTCAGGATGTACTTGGTCGGCTCGAGGTCCGCGATCGGGTTGAGCGTGTTGTCGGCCTCCGCGAACGTGATCGTCGGCGCGTGCGGCAGAAGCGTCTGGACGAACAGGTTCTGTCCGCTCGCTAGGGTTTCCATCGTGGTATTGCCGGCGATGACGGGCGGCGTCTGGACGCTCAAGTTGAACGTCTTGAACAGCCCCGAGTGCATCGTGGTCGCCCGGTCGTAGACGACGATATAGTCGTTATTGAGCCATAGGATCGAACGTGTCGCCTGCGCCACGTCCGTCGCCCCATGGGTCGGCGTGTAAATGTCCGGCCGATTGTACAGGTGGGTCAGGTCGCTGTTGACGTACACGTAACCTGGGCCCGTGCTCGTGGTCGTGGTGGGATCGCCCGCATTCGCGCCGAGATTCCACTGCCCGCCGTTGGCCCACTCGCCAACCTCGAACCAACTGAGGTCCGGGGTTCCGTTGGCGCACCAATTCTGAATCGCGAGCGAGTTGTGGTAGCGCGTCGTGCCGCCCACCAGGTTGTTGTCGTAGTTGCTCATCTCCTTCGTGAGCCACTCGTTGTTGCGTCGGAACTCGAACTGTCCGCCGTCGCCTTCCTGGTGATTGATTGATTCCCAGCTTGCGCGGAAGTCGAACATCGTGTTGTTGGCGCCCCAGTCGCTATGGGAGACCACTCGCCCTGCCGCCGGGTCTACGTAGAAAAGCGGGTAATTCGGGCGAGGATCGGTCGGCGCCGCCGCCGCCGGATCCATCAGCAGGAAGTTGAGGATCGCCATGTCGGATCCCCAAGTCCAAGGCTGCACAATGTTGCCCATGATCTGGCTCGAGCCGCCAGGAATGACGTTCAACGCAACCCATCGAGCCTCGTTGGCATTTGCCGTGTTGCCCAGTTCACCTTCGAGAAGGGTCAATAGGGCGTACGGATTTGTAAAGTCCGGCGTCGCCCAAAGCCGAAGCAGGTCGCCGTAGCTACCGAACTGGAATACCGCGCCAATATAAGACTCGCTGGGTGGCACTTGCGACATCGACGTAAGGGATGAGATTGTGCCCTTGACGAAGCGATCCCACACTGGCGCCGTCGCCAAGCGAGTCTGCTGGCCGCCGTACTGAATCTGAGCGAAGCCAGCCGTCCGAAGCGCCAGAAGCTGGCCCAAGATGAACCCGTAAGAGTGGCCGTACAGCATTCCCTCGGGCGGTAGACCGCCGCTACCGATGCCAAAACCTGCTCCGTTACCGCCAATGCCGTATTCGGTCGCAACGTTTTGGGGCTCGCCCATCATCGCGTACTCTTGGTAGAGCCACGCGCCCGTCGCATCGTTTATGTAGCTCCGCAGCGAGTTGCCAAGCGTTGAGAGCGGCTGGGTCGGGTCGACCGCCGGGTCGTCCGCCGGGTCGATGCAGAGCGACATCATCGTGAGAAGTCGCGCATGCCCGAGGTAGTAGTTGTTCATCGCCATGCGATATGGCTGATTGTTCGGGAGCAGCGAAAGGCTATTCGTCACGCCGATCGGCGAGGGATGGTCTCCGCCCGTCGTGGATGCGTTGAGGCACTCGGTGGCCCATAGCATGAATACTTTGCGGATGGTCGCCTTATCCGCCGCCGTCAGAATCAGATGGCCCTGGGCATCCTTGACGCTGTAGATCCAGTCCACGATAAGGGCCCACTGGTGGCCTGCTTCGTTGCCACGATTGTAGATCGGGAATTGCGGATCGCGGAACGGAGCGTTTGCAAGCGGCCCGAGCGCCGCCTGGTTCATCGCGTACATCAACATATTGCGCGCCATTTGCGCGTACTTGATGCGGTTTGTCGCGTTCGGGTCGATCTGGGCATTGAGCGCCAGAATGACCGCATACTGCTCCGTCTGCTCCCCAACGTAGCCTTGGCTATCGCCGGGATCCGGCCATGTGGTGTTCGCCACGCCGCCGGGGAAGAAGTCGTTGTTATAAGCCGTGACGACAGACTGCAGCAGCTTTGACATGCCTTGGGCATAGTAGGGGTTGCTGGACGTCGCCCAAGTACGAAGTCGATTCACATCGGTCGTATTGATCCAAAGCCGAGGATGGCTCTGAATCGGGAACGGAATGGTCGGTGCAACGGTGAAATTTGCGGTGACCGTCGTATCGTTCGCCGGCATCGTGAGTGTCGTCGTAGCCGCCGTCGGATTCGCTACCGTCGCCCCCGTCCAATTCGCGAACAAGTCGTTCGGAGGAACGTTCGCCGTAATTGGAACGGATGCGCCCGGTGCGTAAGTTCCGCTGCCCGAGCCGTTGACGACCGTCAAGACATGTGTGGTCGTGCCGCCCGAGTAGTTAGCGGTGACTGTGGTCTCCGCCGCAGGCATCGTTAGGGTCGTCGTCGACGCCGTCGAGTTGGCCACGGTGGCACCCGTCCAATTAACAAACGTTTGACCTTGCGGAGGGGAGTTCGCCGTGATCTGAACGACGGTGCCCGCAGAATAGCTGCCGCCGCCCGTTCCGTTAATGACGTGAAGCGTATACGTCGTACCGCCGCCCGTCACGGGAACGGTAACCCCGTTGCTCGAGACCGAGCCGGGGTTTGTAACCGTAAACGTCGCCGTCGGCGCACTGGCTTGGTAGCCGCTGGCCACGATTTGCGTCGCGGTTACACTGGTGGTCGAAATCTGGACACCGGATCCGTTTGACGTGTTCAACACCGTCGCGCCCGTCTGGAACCCCGTGCCCGTGAGGGTAACGGTATACGATCCCTGAGGAAGCGGGTTTGGCGACACGGAGGTCAGCGTAGGACCTGACGACAGGATCGTCACGAAAGCGGTGGCCGTCAGAGTCGGTTGCGCCTGGCTGGCGACAACGACCGAAACCGGGTTCTGACCCGGAATCGTAGCCGGCGCCTTGTAGTTACCGCTTTGGTCGATCGTCCCTTGAGACGCGCCTCCGGTGACGGACCAAGTTACCGCTGTGTTGGTAAGGCCCGTAACCGTTCCCTTAAACGTCTTGCTCGCGTTTACTCCGACGGAAGTCGACATCGGATCGATCTTGATCGTCTGTGCGAACGCCGCGCTGATCGGCATGATGAAGCAACAGGCGAGCAAACGGTACAGCCATGGTGCGATCTTCATTGATCGGCACAAGTTTGCGAATTGCGTCCACCCGCCATTGAAGGCTAAGCTTGGCCCTCGCGCCGTCGTGGCCGCTGCGATACGCGTCCCCGCGCTCGACGGTCTTAGATTTCGAATCGTCCTATTCAATTGGTTCTCCTGCCACCCGTATAGTTATCGGTCGGGGGTGCACAGAAGGTGATATCAGATGACATGTAACAGGGCCGTTACAAAATCGTGACAAACAGGAAATAGGCCCGTGGACCTACGGCTTTTTATCACCTGGCCGGGTTCAAATGTGCCGTCTATCGGATCGCTTCGGAAAAATCTTTAGGGTGTCTCGGCCAATAAATTCGTCTTTTTGACGCCTTCCAGTCGAGAAAGAATCCCTCGCGATCGCCCCTTGATAAAGTCCGTCAATCGGATTAGGTCTCGGCGCCTCAGCCCAGGTTGATGCCAACCCGTTCCAAGGCGTCTCGTATGGCGAGACTCTTCATGCCACCGGTGATGTACTCCACCAGATTCCCACTCGCATCCAGAACGACGGTAGTAGGAAACGTCACAAGGTTATATTCCTCCCGAGCCTCGTGGTATGCGTCGATGTAAGCCGGGAAGGTGTAACGGTTCTCCTTAATATGCGCGTAGACCTCCCGATTATTTTCTCCGCTAACGACCATCACTTTCAGCCCCTGCGAAAGCCCTTCGGCCGCATATTCGTCAATGTTCGCCAAGCCCGCCGTACTGGTCGCATTCCACGGAATCCAGAAGTAGATCAATACTGGGTGCCCCTTAAGCGAGGAAAGGCGAACCTTCGTCCCATCCAGCCGCTCCACCGTTATATCCGGTGCTGGCGTGCCATCCTCGACGGGCGCCCTCGGGATCTTTTTCCCAAGCACACGAACGTCAAACGGGATCGTCCCCTTCGGTGGATCCAAGCGAAAAGCGGTAGGACTGAGCGATGCCGGATGCCGCATATTGGAGTACGTTTCTTCAGTCCAGCGCGGCGTATTTCGACTCGAAGCCGCTACCGTCAGGAGCCGGGCCTTGCCCGGAACGTGCTCCGTAAGCTCGTCGGATGGCAATCCTCCATCGTATTGGATTCGGTAGACGAGTCCGGTAGTTTCACCGATCAGTGCCTGTACATGGCCGAAATTAGCGTGAGCTCGGAAGTTGACGACGTGCGCAGACTCTCCGTTGACTCTCTCCTCATTCCCAAACGAGACGTCTCCAATCGTGTCTTCGACAAGTTCTCCATAACGGCTAGATCCCCCGAAAAATGCATAGAGAGGAGAACCGGATGCGCGAGGATTTCGCATGTGAGCGCTGTCAGCGGTCGCGATGGTCGCGGGCGCTGAGTCCGTGATTGGCATCGTCGACGAGAAGTTGTCGTACTCCAAAACGGACGTGCCGTTCGAGATGGTCGTAATCTCAAAGCCGCTCGGGCTGCTCGAAACCACCCGAAACCGGTTGGGTTTCTGGAAGTTGAGCTTCCGAACCTGTTCCCGATTTGACTGATCGGGATTCGCCTCCGTCTCGTAAATAGGCCCAGTCGCTGCAGGAAACGTTACGCGACACACCGCGCTAAACGAAGGCATCGACGCGTAAAGATCCATCGACTTCTTGAGCAGCACCGCCGCCGCCGAAGGCGCCGGCGCCGTATCCGGTGGCCCGGCATCCGGTGTCTCTAGCGAACATCCGCACAGTATTCCGGCAAACGCAAGTCCCGCCAGAGCAAACCTAGCCAATTTAGTCATCGAAGTCACACCCGCCCCCTCATCATACGAAAGGTCTGCGCAAATTCAACCGACTCCGCAATTTTCCCCTATGGCGTAACTGTGAGCACCGCCGCCCTCGTACCCCCTGCCAAAGTTGCCGTGAACCCCGACGCGACGGACGCTGCTACCGTCTTGGTGGTGATCGCGAACGTCGCCTTCGTAGCACCGGCAGGCACAACCACCTTAATCGGAACCGTGAGATCTGCCGTCAAAGCCAAAAGTGAGACTGTCGTCCCACCCGCGGGCGCGGCGGAAGTAAGAGTTACCGTCCCCGTCGCGGACACCCCGCCCTTAACCGAAGTCGGCGAAACGGTCGCGTTCGCAAGCGTCACGGTCGTCCAAGCAAGACTGAACTGGCTCGTATCGCCGGTCGCGGTATTGGTCGCCGTCGCAGATATCCGGTTCGTGCCCGCGGACAAAACCTCGGCGCCAGAGGCCGAACCCGTGCCCGAAGCATTCGTCGTCAAGGTGACGGTGCCGAGATAGTAATCGCCTTGCCCGTAACCGCCCGCCCCCGGGTTCACCACCCCGTAGAAGTCGATGCTGTATTTCGTGTTCGCCGTTCCGCTCAACTGGACCTTGACGGTGGCGCTCCCCGAGCCGTCGGTGATTGTGCCGATGTTCGGATACGCTTGCTTGTGATTCGCGGCGCCGGACAAGGAGATTCCCAAGCCCGAATTATCATGAATCGAGTTGAAGCGAATCGTATTACCAACACTGGAATCCCAAACCGATACCCCGTTCGCGTTGTTTGCAATCACATTCCCCGTTGTCGCCGTTCCCCCGACAAGCGTGTTAGCCGCCCCGTTATAGAGGCTGATTCCGTCTTGCTTATTGCCGAGTGCCTTGCCCGCCGCACCAACGCCAATCCGATTGCCTTGAATCTTGTTCCCCGTCGAACCCTTGGTGCCGTCGACGTTCACGCCATTCTGCAGGTTGCCTGAAATCAAGTTGCCGGACGTGGACCCCGCGCCGCCGATCGTATTGGCTGAAGCCCCATTGTAAATGCCCACCCCGGTATAGGTGTTTGGGACGGCCTTGGTTCCGGTGGGGTCCGTACCGACGTAGTTTCCCGCCACCGTATTGCCGCTGGTCCCCGCATCGCTCAGCGTAATTCCGTTTTGGTTTGCACCCACCACGTTTCGGTCGGTCGCGGAAGTCCCGCCGATCTGATTGCTCGTGGCCCCGTTGTAGACGTAGATGCCGTCGTACGTGTTGCCCGCCGCCACCCCCGCCTTCGTAAGGCCGACGGTATTACCGACGATCTTATTGAGTTTCGTTCCCGGATCGCCAACGCCGATCCCGACCCCGCCGTTGGCGGCGACGACATTGTTCTGCACGAGCGCCGAAGCGATTCCCTGGCTCAATCCGATGCCCCACTGAAGGTTTCCGAGCTTAATTTTGCCAGTGACATCCAGTCCGACGATATTGCCGACGATCTGGGTGCCGGTAGACGGTCCATTCTGGACGATGATGCCGCTTCCGGTGCTCGCCGAGACGATATTGCCGGCCCCCGAGCCGCTTCCGCCGATTACCGTCTTCGCCGCGCCATCGGCGACGATAATCCCGTATTGGTTCCCGATGCCCTTTGTGCCGGTCGGGTCGGTTCCCACGTAGTTGCCCCGAATAAGATTCCCGTCAGAACCGATTCCGTCGACAAAAATCCCCGCATCGCCGTTTGCCGACACCACGTTGCGGGTCGAGGCGCTAAGTCCGCCAATCGTATTTGCTGCCGCTCCTCCATAAACATAGATCCCGGATTGCAGGTTGCCCAACGGCAATCCCGTTTTGCCGAGCCCGACCAGATTGCCGATGACCTGATTTCCGGTCGAACCCTTTTGACCAATGACAACTCCTCCGTTTGCGTTGCCGGACACGACGTTCGCCTGAATGATGGTAGCGGCCACGCCTGTTCCCAGAGCGATTCCCCAGCCCCCGTTCGGGACCGCCGTCAGACCTGTAGCGTTCGTGCCAATCAAGTTCCCGATGATCTTCGTGCCCGTGATGCCCGGACCCTGCAGCGAAAGCGCTTCATGCACGTTGCCCGAGAGCTGATTCCCCTGGCCGTTCGCCACACCGCCCACGATATTCGTGGACGCCCCGTTCCAAAACACCAACCCCTCGACGTTAGGTACCGCTTTACTCCCGTCAGGGGACGTGCCAATCCGGTTCCCATAAATCGTGTTCGCGAAGGAGCCGGTGCCGCCGATGAGCAAGCCGTTGCCACTGTTGCCGGAAATGACGTTCCCCTGACCCGCCCCCACGCCGCCGATGGCGTTGTGGTTGCTCCCAACAAGTTGAAGCCCCGTCTGGTTGGGCATCGGCTTCGTGCCGTCCAGATTTGTACCGATGTAATTCCCCTGAATCGTGTTCGAGATCGACTTCGGATCGTTAAACAGAACGCCGTTGTTGACGTTGTTCGAAATCACGTTGCCTTGCCCCGAACCGCCGCCGCCAAGGATCGTGTGGTTGGCCCCGCCTTCGATCGTGATCCCATCCCATTGGTTCGGCGCCGCCACCCCGGCCGGCGTGATCCCGACTTCGCAGCCCTGAATGGTCGTGTTGGTCACCGCCGATCCCGAGATCCAAATTCCGCTCGACGGGAAATTGCCGATGGACAAACCCTTTATCGTACAGTTCGGCGCGGCAATATCCAATCCTTGCCCATATTGGCCGACGTTTGAGCCGTCGAGCATAATCAGCGGCTTCGTCGAGGTCACCCCAAGATAGGAAGCCTCTTGTGTCGCATCCAGGACGGTATTGCTTTGAGTGATCGTGGGCAGCGGCGAGTTAAGCTTGATCGTAAAGTAACCGTTCGCATATCCCTTGTCCGTCTTGGGGATCTTCAAAGGAATTGGGGCATTCGGAAACTCCGCATGGTAGTATAGGGCCTCGCGAAGCGAACCTCCGCCAATATCCCCAGAATTTCCCACGACGCCGGGCATTGGCTGGTTTGCGTCCACCGAAATGGTCACGTAGAAACCGGTCGCATCTTCTGAGTCGACGTGGATCTTCACCCCGTTCGTGGTGTCCGAGAAAAGGTCGCCAGGCCGCCACATGCCGTCAATGTTCGGGTCGCCAGTATGGTGATGATCGACCACCTGAGCCGCGCGATCCATCCGGGGACCACCGTATGCGTCCGTCACCACCCGTAGTTCGTCGCAACTGTGGATGACTACCGCCTCTCCTGGGATCCCCCCGACCGCGTCATATCCCGCATATTTACGCGCCTCCACCGTGTAGTAGCGCGTATCGTAACCCCCGATGTAGACCTTGCCCATCAAGTAATCGGTCGAATTTGTTGGAAGGGCAAGCCGTTCGATCCGAATCTGCTTGCTCGTCCCCGGCAGAGCGTAAAAGATCCGCGCCGGGTCGATCCACCCCCGCTTCGCCTTGTGATAGGCATTGTAATGCACGCTGACCGCCATGGAACCGAGCACGCCGCCAAGGTTTGACCAAGTGCTGCCAGAGCTGTTCACATCCCAGTGCGAATCGTACGGCGTGTTGTAGGCGCCGCTGGAATGGTCGTTACCGTAGTTGTGTCCGTCTTCATGGCCCAGCGTGCTCTGCGCGGCTCCGCCCATCTCCTTGGTGATTGGAATCTGGCGGTTCTGACCTTGTGCCGTCAACTGGTACCAAGAGGCGTACTCGACATTGCTATTGTCGTCCGAATTCGACCAAATATTGACTCCCCAAACCGTCTTCCAGGTCACTTGACTGCCGATGAGCGGCACCGCGTCCGTCATGATCTTCGTGGTATCAAGCCCGTTCGTGGCCGCCATGTAGTAGCTCATTGGCTGGGGCAAATTTATCCACCCAACCGTCTGGTTGGCGATTCCCACCTTATTGTAGGACGCCTCTCGGGTGAAGTGGTCCATTCCCGGATACGTCGTGCGCATAAGTGCCGTGTACCAATCCGGAGTGTGCGGTGTTACGTTGAGGCTGTCCGAGAATCGCACGAGGATGGTCACATACTTGCGAACTTCGGTCTCCGGAGGCGGTGGCGACGGCGTTTCCGCAACCTTGGAAAATGCGTTCGGAGGCAACCACGTCTGCAAAACCGGATCGTTCCCCCGGCGGGCGGCCTCCGGTGTGATCACGTCCAAGCGGGCCATCTCGAAGGCGGTGGCATCATGCGCCCAAGGGTGGCCCGTCACCGTGACCCACTTGTTCAAGACCGCATAGACGCCCCCGACCGAACGCATCATGTCGGCATTCAAGACGATCCAGTGCTTCTGACCGAACCGATCCACGACCGAGTACCGGGGAGACGTTCCAAGCAGGCAGGGACAATTCGGATCTTGGGGTGGAACCTTGCCATCCGCTCCGGCCCACGGAACCGCGCACCACGACTCGATCAGGAACTGCCCGACGAGAACGGTATCCCTCGCGGGCGTCTGGGGCGAGCTTCCGCCGAGCCCGGCCATTCCGTGAAGGCCAACCAATAGGCAGGCAATTTGTGAGCAAAGCATGGCAAATTCTCAAACCGCCGAGTCGTTACGATCGGCATCAAATGCAAGTAATCAATGGTATCGGTTCCGTCTCACGCGACGGAACAATATAACCACCACGCGAACAGATTTTATTCAATCCCGGTAATTGAAGATCTCCGGGTGATGTGTCTCCCACCCTCTCGAAAGTTCGCAATAAGTCGCTGTACACTAGCGCATAGGTATTCGTCCAACTAGAAACGTCGTGCGTGCAATGGTAAACAAAAGGATTTCGGTCGCTGTTCTCTCAGCCTTGGCGCTCATCGGCGCCTCTGCATTCGCCCAAAAGGCCCCACCGCAGTTGGCCGCGCTCAAGATCGCGCTCCCCGCCGAGCTCAAGGACGCCGCCCAACTGCGGGATCTCGACCCCGCCACGCCCATCCACATTACGGTGAGCCTGCCATACGCCGATCCGGGTGGCATGCAGCGTTTCGTCGACTCCGTATCCGATCCCAAAAACCCCAATTATCGGCACTTCCTCACCCCGGAGCAGATTGGTCAGCGCTTCGGTTTGCCCGCTGCCACCGTCAACAAATTGGCCGATTACCTAAAGGGTAATGGCATGACCGTACAGCGGATCGCCAAGAATCACACTGCCATCCTCGCCAACTGCACCGTCGGCCAAGCGGAGACCGCTTTCCACACGACCATCGCGGAGTTTTCCTCCCCCGCGATCACCCTGAAGCCGGGCCAAAAGCTTTACTCATACACCACGAGCCTATCCGTACCGGTAACGATCGCTCCCTATATCCTGGACGTTAGCGGATTGGAAACCTTCTCTCGGCCCCACGCCCAAGGTTTCGTTTCCCCGAGCCAGCTTCGTACTCTCTACGGCGTTGCCCCCACGTATGCGGCGAAATTTCAGGGACAGGGCCGCACGGTTGCGATCACCAGCTTCGACGGTTTTGATCTCTCCAACGTCCCGCTTTTGTACCAGCAGTTTAGCTTGCCCGCCCCCGCCGGCGGGGTGGGGACAAACATCACCGTCGAAGCGGCCGACCCCGCCGTCGCCGGCCAGAACGGTCCCCAAACGGGTGAAGGCGACCTCGACATCCAGTGCGCCCTGTCGATGGCCCCGTTGTGCAACCTGATCGTTTACGACGGCGGCAACCTCTCCGTTTCTTGGGATCCGGTAGCCACCCTAACCTTGGAGGCTGACGACAACTTGGCCGACGTCATATCCGAAAGTTATCTGTGGCATGGCGGGGCCGCCTTTTATTTGTCGTTGCACAACCAGCACCTGGCGATGAACGCCCAAGGCATTACCTACATGGCCTGCTCAGGCGACCATGGCGCCCCCGGCGTCTCAAAGAATCCGTACCCGGACATGGACCCGGAAGTGCTGTCGGTGGGTGGAACCACGATTCACGTCGATACCGACGGCAATCGCATTAGCGAGACGGCCTGGAACCTCACGAATGAGGAAGGGAATGGCACCCTCTGGGGCGGTGGCGGCGGCTGGTTTCCCTCCTCCGATCCCTTCAACGTAACCCCGCCTTACCAAAAAGGGACCGGCGTGCCGACCAACATCCAGTACCGGCTAATCCCGGACATCTCGCTTGACGCCGATTTCTCCTACGAAATCTTCCGAAACGATGTCTTTCAGCCGAGTTTGGGCATCGCCTGGGGAGGCACCAGCTGCTCAACCCCCACCTTCGCCGGATCGTTGGCCGACGTAGAGCAGCGCCTAATCTCCGTAAACGCCCTCACGAAAGACGCCGCCGGCAAGCAGAGATTTGGCCGCATCAACGATCTTCTCTATCTCGAAAACGGGAATTCAAAGGTCTTCTTTGACGTTACGTCGGGCAACATTGGCGCGCTCCCGAATGGCACAACTGCGGTTGCCACCGTCGGTTGGGACTTCACCTCCGGGGTCGGCGTGGTGAACTTCGACGGGCTTTTCAATCTCGTCGCCAACGTTCCCACCGTAAAGACGCTAACGATCAGTCCGGCCAGCCTGGAAGGCGGGAGCACGACGGCGATCACCGGCACCCTGACCCTGACCGGCCCGGCCCTGACGAACGCCTTCGAAGTCAACTTGAAGTCGTCCAATTCGGCCCTTGTCGTCCCGGCCAAAGTCTCCATGCCGTTCGGCACAAGCACCGCAACTTTTTCGATCGTCAGCCATTCGGTAAGCGCCCCAACCGCCGTTACGGTGACCGCTGCGACGACCACCACCACGGGCATGACGGCTGCAGTAACGCTAACTCCGCCCCACATCACGACGGTAACCATCGCTCCCACCTCCGTGACGGGCGGCGGAACGGCGACCGGAACCGTAACCATCGCGGAACCCGCGCCAAGCTCCGGAATTCCCGTAACGGTGGCGTCGTCGAATGCCGCCGCCACCGTTCCCGCGACGGTGACGATCGGCTCCGGCAAGACGTCCGCCACCTTCAAGATCACGACGACGTCGGTTAGCTCGTCAACCAGTCTGAAAATTACCGCCACCGCATCCGGAAAGTCGGTGACTGGTTCTTTAACCGTTCTTCCCTGCGCCGTGTCTTCCCTTACCCTGAGCGGGTCGTCCCTCTACGCAAAGGCACAGGTCACGGGAACGGTAAAGCTCACCGGCGCCGCCCCCGCCGCTGGCATCACGGTCCCTCTGACGCTTCTTAACACGGCGTGGGCAACGCTTTCTCCGGTTAGCGTAAAAGTCGCGGCCGGCGCGACCTCGGGAACCTTTACTCTCACCGCGAAGCCTGTCGACGCAACGAACGTCGAAACGGTTAAAGCGACCCTCGGCGGCGTAACCAAATCCGCTAACGTTACGATCAAGCCGGCTATCCTTAGCGCCATCAAGAGCAGTGTAGCGACCGCGCTTGGCGGCGTTCAAAATGCAACCGTCACCTTCACCCTCAATGCCCCCGCCGGCCCGTCGGGAACGGTGGTGACTCTGAAGACGTCTCCGGCGACCGCGGCCGCGTTTACGGTCGCCACGATAAAGATTCCGAGCGGCAGCACGGCGATTTCAACCAGTCTCAAGACAGTGGGCGTCGCGAAAGATACGAACGTGACCGTAACTGCCGTCGCCGGCGCAACCAAGACCCTGACCGTCCAGGTCACTGCGGCACTCCTGACCGCCTTCACCATCTCACCGGCAACGATTCAAGGCAACGGCGTGCGCCTTGTCACCGGAAAACTGACCCTAAACGGCCCCACCGGCCCCGCCGCAAGATCGGTCGCCCTCTCATCAACCTCATCGTCGGCAGGAAGCCCAACCAGCGTCTTAATCCCCGCCAACGCCAAAACCGTCTCCTTCACGTTTGCTCCCAAGGTCGTTGCCGTAAATGTGACGATAACGCTAACCGCCAAACTAGGGACCGTGGCCCTCACTCAGACCTTGACGGACACCCACTAAAACACCAAAACGAACAACTGGGGTTTGGGGCACCGCCCCAAACCCCAGTTCACCACTCAACCGGCGCAAGTAACGGCATAAACAGCCCGCCCACCACGCTTCGCGCCGTGAACCCCCAAACGCGTTGCGCGCGCGGATCGTAGCCCCCCGCCTGCCGGCCATCGGACGTGTGATACCAGTCCGTCATCGGAACCCGCGTCGGCGAACTGTTCGCCCAGGCGAGCGTAGGGTCCAGCAAAGCCTGTTTGTCTGCAGAAGACTCCGCAAGCGAAGCCGTCCAGTAGATCCAATCCAGCTTGGTGTAATCCTGGCGATTATCAAGCGGCAAACCGTTCGGCGTGTTCTTGCCAAGGTAGTAAGCGATCTCGGTCGCCGCGACCGAAGCGGGAAATAGACCCAGCCCCAGCAACCGGTCCCACACGAGGTTGTATTTCTGGCTCCAAGAGCCCACGCCGTCGAATGTTAGGCGATAGTGGTCCTCTTCGGAAGCCATCTCCGCCCACTTGGACGCCATCGCAGAAGCCGCCGCCCCCGCGTCCGACGCAAGACCAAGGCGCGCCCCCAGCTTCCCGAGCGCGCCCAAGCCCACAATCGCCTTGATCGAAAGGTTGGCATTGTGCGCAAGATGGCCCGCAAAGTCGTCGGTGCAAAGTTGATTCTCTGGATCAAGTCCATGTGTCGTCAAGTAATCGCCCCAGGTGCCCAGCGTGGCCCAGTGCTTTCGCGCCAAAGATTCGTCGCCCGACCAAGCGGTATAGGCGGCGACCAAGCAGAGCATATTGCCGCACTCCTCCACCGGCATCTGATCTTCCTCGCCACGTTCGCCGCCCCCGTAAACCTGGCCATTCGCCTTGGGATATGTGCCCAGGTCGTGCGGAGCAAACGGGAACTTCCAGCGGCCCGAGATCGAATAGTCCAAAATCGGCTCGATCTGAGCTCGGAGAAGCGCCGGATTGAGGTGCAAGAAGAACGGCGACGCCGGATACGTGACGTCGACCGTCCCAATACACCCATTGCTGAAATTCTCCTTGCTGAACATCAGCAAAGTGCCGTCGAAGTCGGCCGCTATCCCATGCGCTGCCAAACACTGACGGTACGCCAGACTTCCCATTGCGCGTAGCGACTCGCCCCCCGACGCATCAAGCTCTGCCTCCAACTCGGCATCGAATCTCTCGGCTCTTGCGCGTATCGCGCTCGCCTCAAGTGTCGCCTTCGCGAGAAGTTGGGCAATATCGGCGCCGTCCTTCTTCCAGTACGGCTTCAGCCTGCGCTCGAAATATTCGAGCGCATACTCCTCGTCGTACGCCAACATGCACTGTCGCACTTCGGCGACTTCCGCGACACGCCCGAACTCCAGCGAAAGTGCAAGCGCCGGCCAAGCGTTGCGCGCTTCGCGGGGGAACCGCGTGTCGTCCGTGGCTGGCAAGTTCCCCGTGGCTACGAACCCTTGCCGCAGCGTCGCGTGGAAGCCGATCGCCGAACCCGTCCCGGAAGTCGCTGCCAGGTACAAACTCCCCCAATCAATCCGCACGTTATCCCCCACACGCCCCAAAACGGCCTGTTGTTGGCTGCGGATACCCAGCACCTCCAATCCTTCGACGCGGTTGCGGAAAGCGAAGACCGGCTGGTGGGCCGCATCCGTACACCACTCGCCGTTCACGTCCACGTACGCAGACACGTCGTGTACGCCGCCATCCACGGAACGCACCTCGAGCGTCAAATAAGTCACCGGCCGGGTGAGTAAGTCCAAATCGTCGGTAAACAACGGGGATAGAAACTCGACCGTCAATTCCACCCCACAAGCCTCGAACACGTATAGGGTCCGAGTCGGATGAACGGCCACCGAGAGTTGGTTCATCGCCGGGACGGAGTGGGGCGAAGTTCCCGCCCAGCGAAACGCTTGGCCATCGATCCGGATCAGCCCGGCCAAATCCATGGGCGTTCCGGTCCAGTGCGTCGTCGTGGTGTCGGTCAGCCGATCGGCCGCACTCCAGACGCAAAAGTAGGGCGTGTGAGTTACGAGAGGGATCGCGGGCGGGCGGAATGCGGGCACGCCCATAACTATGTCCGACTTCCAAATCGGCTTTCCTGCCTGGGGATGCCCTTTCTTGCATATCTCGTGTCGGAACCGCTTCCCATAAGGCCGAGGTCAAACCTATGTTTGACTTTCTTGAACTTATCGCCAATACGAAAGGACCGCAATCTTATGAGCAACAACAACTTCTTCCGCGACTGGACCCCTCGCGTTCTCAGCCTCCTCCGCCTGATGGGAGGCCTTCTCATCCTCCAACACGGATTACAAAAGGTTTTCGGCATGTTCGGCGGACCTGCCGCCCCTGTCGCAACTCTGATGGGGGCAGCCGGGGTCATTGAACTTGCCGGTGGAATCCTGCTCGCCGTGGGCCTTTTCACTCGCCCCGTCGCTTTCATCCTCTCCGGCCAAATGGCCGTGGCCTATTTCATGGAGCACGCTCCCCACGGATTCATTCCTTTGGAGAACAAAGGAGAACTTGCTGTCGCTTATTGCTTCATCTATTTCTATCTCTTCTTCGCCGGCGGCGGAAGCATCAGCTTCGACCGCTTGCTCACAAGAGACGTTCCGGTCACAAACAGCTAGGAATACGCCATCATCTGGCTGCGATGAGGCTATCTCGGCACGCGGCGGGCAACGATGTTTTCTGGGCATTAAACAACGAAGCGTTGCCCCCGGGCTTTACGCTCGCCATCCTGCTCGGCATGCGAAGAAATGACATGCTCGAAGTTTTGGCCGCCGTTCCCCGGGCGGCCGCGCCCCAAAGTGCTCTTCTCCCACCGGTCGAAACCGGCTACGAGGTCTGGGCTTGCGGCGTGACCTACCTGCGCAGCCGAGTCGAGCGAGAATCCGAATCGACCGTGGCCGACGTCTACGCGAAAGTCTACGAGGCCGCTCGGCCGGAGATCTTCTTCAAGGCAACGGGAGGAAGGGTGGTCGGCCACGGCGACCAAATAAGGATCCGCAAAGACAGTGATTGGAACGTTCCGGAGCCCGAGCTAACCCTCGTGATCAATCGATACGGCGAAATCGTCGGATATACGGCGGGGAACGACGTCTCCTCACGGAGCATCGAAGGGGAAAATCCGCTCTATCTGCCCCAAGCAAAAACCTATGACGGTAGCTGCGCCTTGGGCGCTTCCATCCATCTCGCCGGCGAAGAAGACCTGGCCGACCTTCCGATTGATCTCATCATCCGCAGGGCTGGCGCCGACGTATTCCGGGGCGAAGCCCGCACTTCCCAGATGAAGCGGACCTTCGGCGAACTTGCTGCGTACCTCTACCGCGAGACCTCGTTCCCCATCGGAACCTTCGCCATGACCGGAACGGGCATTGTCCCTGCCGCGCCTTTCACCCTCGAACGCGGAGACGAAGTCGAAATCACGGTCGGCGCCGTCACGCTTATCAACTCCGTTGCCTAAACCAACGCTAAAATCAGCGGTTGATCGATAACGACCTGTTTGACGTGGCGACGACCGCTCCCGGTCCATCCGGCGAACTTCCTCTCACCGAGGAAATGCTCCTGCATCGTCCGTCTGGCGACCTTTTCGGCCTTTCCCAAAACGCGGGCATGGGGTGGGCCGCGGACAAGGTTTCCGGGCGCGAGTTCCTGATCCTCTCAACCCTCGGCGGACTCCGCGCTGAGGACGGCAAGCCGATCGCGCTCGGTTACCACACCGGACACTGGGAGGTTGGAGTTCTCGTGCGCGAATGCGCGGACGAACTAACACGCCTCGGCGCGATCCCGTTTGCCGGCTTCGTCTCCGACCCGTGCGACGGTCGAACCCAGGGCACGACCGGCATGTTCGACTCGCTCCCATACCGAAACGACGCGGCGATCGTACTCCGACGCCTTATCCGTTCGCTGCCGAACCGCAAAGGCGTTATCGGCGTCGCCACATGCGACAAAGGCCTCCCCGCGATGCTGATGGCCCTCGCCGGCATGCGAGGCCTCCCCGTCGCCCTCGTTCCCGGAGGCGTATCGCTTCCCCCCGAGCGCGGCGAAGACGCCGGCAAGGTGCAGAGCATCGGCGCCCGCTTCGCCCATGGCATGATCAGCCTCCGCGAAGCGGCCGAAGCCGGCTGCCGAGCCTGCGCCACTCCCGGCGGGGGCTGCCAGTTCTTCGGTACCGCTGCCACCGCCCAAGCCGTCGCGGAAGCCCTCGGCCTGACCGTGCCCCACGCCGCCCTCGCCCCCAGTGGCCAAAGAATTTGGCGAGACGTCGCCACTCGGACTGCTGTCGCCATCTCTCGGATGGAAGAGATCGGCCTGACTTGCAAGGACATCCTGACCGACGCCGCCATCGAGAACGCGATGCTGGTCCACGCCGCGTGCGGCGGATCGACCAACCTACTGATTCACATTCCCGCCATTGCCCACGCCGCCAGCCTTCGCCGCCCCACTGTCGAAGACTGGATAAGGGTGAATCGCGCCGTCCCGAGGCTTGTCGACGTCCTCCCGAACGGCCCCGCCGACCATCCAACCGTTCGAATGTTCATGGCCGGCGGCGTCCCCGAAGTGATGCTTCACCTGCGGGACATGGGTGTTCTCAATCTCGACTGCCTCACGGTTTCCGGGAAGACCGTGCGAGAAAACCTCCAAGAGTGGGAACGATCGGAGCGCCGGGCCCGGCTTCGCCAAGTGCTCAGAGAAAAGGACGGTGTGGATCCCGACGACGTCATCTCGCCGCCGGATCGAGCGAAGGCGAAGGGCCTGACAAGTACGGTCTGTTTCCCCGTCGGCAACTTGGCTCCGGAAGGCAGCGTAATCAAAGCGACCTCAATCCATCCTTCCGTAATCTGTGCGGACGGCGTGTACCGAAAGAGTGGTCCGGCCCGCGTTTTCCTCAGCGAAGCCGCCGCAATCGCCGCCGTAAAGGAGGGCAAGATCGTCGCCGGTGACGTGATCGTCCTTATCTGCCGGGGTCCGCTCGGCACCGGGATGGAGGAGACGTACCAATTGACGAGCGCCCTCAAGTTTCTACCTTTCGGAAAGGAAGTCGCCCTCGTCACCGACGCCCGCTTCTCTGGCGTGAGTACCGGCGCCTGCATCGGCCACGTCGGCCCCGAAGCGCTGGCCGGCGGCCCCATCGGCAAAGTGCAAGACGGCGACACGATCGAAATCTTCGTGGATCGGAACTCGCTGACCGCCTCCGTAAACGTCGTCGATTGCCCGGGGTTCGATGCCCGGCCGGCGCGAGATGACCTGAAACCCGACCCGCTCCTCCCTGACGACACTCGCCTGTGGGCCGCATTGATCACCGCCAGCGGCGGCCTCTGGGGCGGTTGCGTTTATGATCCCAACGCGATCATACGGCGGCTTTCCGGCCCGTAACCGGAATATCGCCGTAACCGTGCATGCGCTCGCAAATCATGCGGAGGCTACCTTCCAAGTTTCCCGACGCTGTCGAAAACGAGTCCGCGTCGATCACCAACGGTGCGCCCAACACCACGAGCGGCGCGCCAAACTCCGGAGTCCGCATCGCCTGCTCGATCGAAAGTCCGCCAACCGCCTGTACCGGAATGCCCACCGCATCCACCACCTGCCGCAACTGATCCAACGGGCTCGGGTAGGGAAGTCCCGCCGCCGCCAAGCCTCGCCGCTCATCGTAGCCGACATGGTGGATAACGAAGTCGCAGCCAAGGTCCTCGAGGTGTCGCGCCGCCGCCACCATATCCGGCGCGCCTAAATTGTCTCCCATAACCTTGACGCCGAGGTCCCGCCCTGCCTTAACCGTCACCTTGATCGTCTCGGGATGCGCGCGTGCCATCACCACCACGTGTGTCGCGCCCGCCCGCGCCATCATTTCCGCTTCCAGCCAACCTCCGTCCATCGTCTTGAGATCCGCCACGATGGGCACGTTCGGGAACTCCGCCCGGAGCGCCCGCACCCCATTCATCCCCTCCGCGATGATGAGCGGCGTTCCGGCCTCCAGCCAGTCCACCCCAGACCGAACCGCCATCCGCGCCGTCTCCAGCGCCTCTGGAATCGAAGTAAGGTCAAGCGAAATCTGAACCACCGTCTTCACTTCTAAACCGTACCCTTGGAACAGAAAGGGCGTGACTCCCCTAGGCGCTGGCCCGAGCAAGGGGTAGACGGCACGAATTGGCTTACAAAATATATAAATAACTCTGGGTTTGGGGCGAAGCCCCAAACCCAGAGTTATAACATTACGATCTAACCGCGCTTAGTTAGGAAACACGTTAACTGTGGAGCTTGAACTGGCCCCCGCGAGAGAGACGCTGATCGGTGCAATCACCGTCAAGTTCGTCGTATTCGCGTTGCTGATTGTGAACGTACCGAAGTTCGTACCCGTGATCGTGAGAATGCTTGGCATTCCGAGCAAGCCGGTCGGGTTCGCCAGGGCGACGTTCACGCTGAATCCGGGCTTAAGGGTTCCGTTGAGCGTCACCGTCGAACTTGTGGAAACGCCCGAGTGGAGGATTCGGTTGGCGATCGAGAACGCGCTGATTCGGACCGCATTGATCGACAAGTGGGCCGTAACCGGCGTGCCGTTGGCGTTCGCCGTGATGATCACCGTCGCGCCGGCGACAACTGGGCTCGAGACGAGCGGAACCGTTACCGAAGTGGCGCCGACCGGAACCACGACCGAAGACTGAACCGCGATGCCGGTCGAATTGGACAAGAGGTTGACCGTGACCGGGAAGGTCGTCGGCGCATTCTGAAGCGTGATCGTTGCGCTAGCGTCAGTTACGCCGCCAAGTACGCTGGTCTGATTGATGCTGATCGAAGCGACGTGATCCGCTTTCACGACGAACGGCTTCGTAAGGACCTTGCCATGGAACGTGGCCGTGATGTTCACCGTGGTGTCTGCCGCGACTTGATGCGTGGTGATCGGGAACGTAACCGTCGTGCCGCTCGTAACCGTAATCGTCGGGGGAAGGGTTACGCTCGGATCGGAGCTGCTAAGCGCAATCGTATAGGTCGTGGTCGCCGGGGCCGCTGTAAGCGTGATGGTACCGGTCGCCGTCGTACCGCCAAGCGTGTTGGTCGGATTGAACGACATGCTCGAGAAGATCGGATACTGGTCCGTAATGCTGACCAACGCCGAGGAGACTTGGCCGAAAGCGTCAACGATGTAATACGTGAAGCTGTCCGGTCCCGCGTAGGTTCCCGTCGGGAGGTACTCGACCTGTCCGCGGTTCAGATTGACCTGGCCATGCGCCGGGTCCGTGAACCCGTAGAGCGAGAACGGATTGCCCGCCACGTCGACGTCGTTAGCGAAGAGGTTCAAAACGGTCGGCTTGGTTGCGCCGCTATCCACCGTGTAGGCGTCGGCATGGGCCTGGGGCGAATCCTTGGAGTAAACGTTCTTCCAGAAAATGTCGTAGCCGCTATCCGGAAGCGTGGTCTCGTTGTCGGCTTCTCCGAAGTTGTAGCCTTCGACCAATACCTCCTGGTAACCCGGCTGAATGCCCGAGCCGATGTCCTGGGTGTAGCTATCGCCCGAGAGCTCGAATACCATCGCTCCATTAAAGAAGAACTGATCGGAATGGCCTGTGTCAACGATCTTGACGCTATTGTATGCGCCGTAGTGGATCGTCAAGTTGAGGTCGTCCCACACGCCAGTGGCGGAATCCCAAACGCGAATGCGAGGAACAAAGTTCGTCGCCTGCGGATTGAAAGGATCGTTGGGGTCGTTGTTGATGAACCCGATGATGGGGAACGTCTCGTTGTCGAGGTGCTCCGCCCACAAGTCCGTTCGGCGAAGGTTGCCCGCGACCGACCAATCGGCTGGAATAAAAATCTGTCCGCCCACTTCCGACGACTTAATCGTTTGCCGCGTACGGCCCTGCGTATTCCAGAACACGTCGCGACCGTTCAGATCGCCTCGGTCCGCGTTGCGGATGCCGAGTTGCAGCGCGAGCCCGCCGAGCGGGTCCGTCGTGCCCGGAGCCCAAACGCCCGGCGCAAGTCGGTCTACCGTCCAGTTCGTCAAGCTGAATGAAGAAGAAGTGCCATCTTCCGTCCAGCGCGGAGACTGGGCAAAGCTAACCGACGCCGCAGCCACGAGAGTAAGTGCAAGCGCACTTCGTTGTACAAATTTAGTAGTCATCAATCCTCCACCTTTGGGCGTCGCCGCCAGAAGCAGGGACCGCCGAGGGAAGATTCTGGAACCGCAACGCGGCACTATTCAATGGCAGAAAACCAGTAGCCTCGTAAATTTGCCTGCCAAGGATTCCAATCGATAAGGATTAAAATATTAACGCGGTAGCGTCATAATTTACACGGTTAAGCCCGCCGTGATCGCCGATCTTCTGCGTCGTCATTGAGCTTAAGCGACTAATATTGCCGCAACAATCCCCGGTAATTGTTTTGGGGTACACGCCCTCACGAACAGGTAGTTTTGACTCTCATATACGATCGGGTGACCCCCTTTTTAACTACACCATGTAACTGTGGGCATAATCCCCAACCCCGCCCAACCAGATTCCGACAAGCGTTCGCCGAGAATGGACCAAAAATACTTACCGCGTAAACGCGACCAATCAAATAAGCTAGAGTTATATCGTATGAAGCCCATCTCCATCCAGCTTTACACTGTGCGCGAGCTAATTTCCGAAATCGGACTGCCCGCGGTTCTCGAACAGATCGCCGCCATCGGCTACAAGGGCGTGGAAGGGGGAGGGGACAGCGCCTTCACTAACGAGCAGTTCCGCAAAATGGTTGAAGACCTCGGAATGGTCGTTTCCTCAACCTGGGGTGACATCGCTTCCGACGAGGGAATCGGGAAGCTCATCGAAAGCTGCCAAACCCTCGGGACGACGTACGCCGCCGGCGGATTCTGGATTCCCGCCTTCGAAACACGGCATGCCATCGCGGAAACCGCCGCTGTCCTAAATCGGGCCCTTCCAACGCTCGAAGACGCCGGTATCAAATTTGGCCTCCATAACCACTGGATGGAATTCGAGCGCCGCGACAACATGCTCGTGATGGACATCTTGGTCCAAGAAGTACCGGATCTTCAGTTGGAACTCGACATCTACTGGTCAAGCAACTTTGGGGAGAATCGCCCCGAAGAAATGGTGGCGCGCTATGCCGAGCGCGTGGTCCTCCTGCACGTCAAGGACGGACCGCAAGTCGAGAAGCAGCCGATGACCGCCGTCGGCCACGGAACCGTAAACGTTCCCGCATGCGTCCTCGCCGCCGACCCCGCTTGGCTAGTCGTGGAACTCGACGAATTCGATGGCAACATGATGGACGCCGTCCGGGACAGCTACGCCTACTTGACCGCCCAAGGCCTCGCCTCCGGCAACCGGTAGACCGGCCGCAAGCAACCAGTGGACGCTAAGCACGTATACAAGCAGTGTCCACCAGGAAATCCGTAGGCCGAACCACCGACGACCTCTTCAAATTCGGCCTCGTCGTCAAGGGCGTCGATTCCATTTTCGAGGTCATCGGCGGGATCATGCTGACGATGCCGACCAAAATTGCCCGGTATCTCGCTGTTCTGTCCCAGCACGAGTTGTACCGACACCACGAGGTTTTGAGTGGCCGCATCGACAAGTTGGCCGACACGATTACCGTGCACGCCCACATCGGCGCCGCGATCTACCTGATGGTCCACGGCCTGTCCAAACTCATCCTCATCCTCGCGATCATGAAGGGAAAGCGCTGGGGCTACGTGGGCCTGATCGTCGTCCTTTCGATTTTCACTGGCATCGAAATGTGGCAGGGTGTGTTCAAGCACGAATGGGTCACCGGCGTCCTTGGCATTTTCGACCTCGTGGTGGTGCTCCTCATCCTCAAGGAATATCGGGCAAAATTCGGTCAAACCAACGCGGATTCAGCCTCCTGATGGAAGTTTGGGCGACGCATCGTCCCTGTTGTCATAGATCCATGTAAATGAACCGCCTACTGACTCAAATGTCCTCCGAATCCCCGGAAGCGCAGCGATCTAGCGCGCAATAACTTCGGTTACACTAGGCTCGTAAAGCGGACCTGAGGGGAGAAGAGGATTCGGTTGTCACAGATCGCGGAACCAAACGTACACAACTTGCCGAAGGCGCCGACGGGCATCGACGGATTCGACGAAATCACTGATGGTGGATTGCCCCAAGGGCGTCCGACTCTTGTTTGTGGTTCGGCCGGTTGCGGCAAAACTCTCTTCTCGATCGAGTTTCTCGTTCGGGGCGCCATCGAGTTCGGAGAACCCGGAGTCTTCGTCACTTTCGAAGAGAACCCCGATGACATTATCAAGAACGTAGCCTCCCTCGGGTTCGACCTCAAGGATTTGGAGGCGAGAAACCTCCTGCGGATCGACCACATCCACCTGGATCGCAGCGAGATCGAGGTCGCCGGCGACTTCGATCTGGAGGGCCTATTCCTGAGGTTGCAATGGGTGATCGATTCGATCGGCGCCAAGCGAATCGTTCTCGACACGATTGAGACCATCTTCAGCACCTTCGACAATGCCGCAATCCTCCGCAGTGAAGTCCGAAGGCTGTTCTACTGGTTGAAGGAAAAAGGGATGACCGCCGTCATCACGGGCGAACGCGGCGACGGAAATCTCACCCGCCAGGGTCTCGAAGAGTACGTTTCCGACTGCGTGATTCTGCTGGATCAAAAGATATTCGATCAAGTCAGCACGCGCCGAATCCGAATCGTTAAGTACCGCGGCTCGACCCACGGCACGAACGAATACCCATTCCTGATCGACCGCGACGGCTTCAGCGTTCTTCCCGTAACCGCTCTCGGCCTATTGCATGGCGTCTCAAAGCAGCGCATTTCCAGCGGCGTTCCCTCCCTCGACGAAATGCTCGGCGGCCAAGGGTATTACCGTGCAAGCAGTGTCTTGATCGGCGGCACCGCTGGAACAGGAAAGAGCAGCCTCGCCGCGCACTTTGCCAACCAAACATGCCGGGACGGCCAAAAGTGCATCTACTTCGCCTTCGAAGAGTCGCAAGAACAAATCGTCCGCAACATGGCGTCGATCGGCCTTGACTTGCAGCCCTGGCTGGACAGCGGTCTGCTCGTGATTCACGCGACCAGGCCCATGCATTACGGCTTGGAAATGCATCTGGCGACCATGCAGCGAATGATCAAGAAGTTCGGACCGGCCGCCGTGATCATCGATCCGATCTCGAACATGTCTTCCGTCGGTTCGGAGCACGATATCAATTCCATGCTCATTCGACTCGTGGACTTCCTTAAGGCAAAAGGGATCACCGGGCTCTTCGTAAATCTCACCAGCGGTGGAACAGCTGCGGAAAGAACCGACCTCGGCATGTCCTCCCTCATGGACACCTGGATTCTCGTCCGAGACATCGAGCTTAACGGGGAACGAAACCGGGGCATTTACGTCCTGAAGTCCAGAGGAATGAAACACTCGAATCAGATCCGCGAATTTCAGATTTCCGCCGAAGGAATAAACCTTCGTCCGGCCTATCTTGGTCGCGAAGGGGTGCTCACTGGCTCTGCCCGGGTCGCCCAAGAACAGCAAGAATTGGCCGCCATCGCATTGGCCAACGAGGAGATCGAGCGCCGTCGCTCGTTGTTCGAGCGTAAGAAGAAGGCCCTTGAGGCGCAAATGGCGGCCTTGCAAACGGAAATGGAATCTGAGTCAGCCGAGATGGAACGCTTCGAACATAGCGAAGTCGGAAGGCTTGCGCGTGACGATGCTTCGCGACAACTATTGATGGCGAGCCGGCGAGTGGAAGCCGAACAGGGAGGCACTTCAAATGGCGGATGAGTTTGCGGACTTGCCGGCGGCTAACGACTACTACGACCTCATCCTATACGTGGCCGGTCAAACGCCGAAGTCGGTGACCGCCTTTGCCAACCTCAAGCGGATCTGCGAAGAGCATTTGGAGGGCCGTTACAAACTACAAATTGTGGACCTGCACAAACACCCCGAACTCGCCAAGGAGCACCAAATTTTCGCCCTTCCAACCGTGGTAAGAAAAGTCCCGACCCCCATGCGAAAGTTAATCGGCGATCTCTCCAATACCGATAAGGTTTTGGTAGGAATGGATATCCGAACAAGGAGCCCAGAATGAGCGACGAATCGGAAACCACGATAGCCGAATTTGAGAAAGCCCTCGCGGAGTCGCGCGAAGGGACTTACCGCTTGCGCCTCTACGTAACGGGAACGACGGATCGGTCGGCAAGGGCGATCGGAAACATTCGGACGATCTGTGAGGAGCACTTAATGGGCCGGTACGAATTGGAAGTCATCGATCTTTATCAACAGCCGGAATTGGCGCGCGAAGGCCAAGTACTTGCCGCCCCGACCTTGGTAAAAGAGTTGCCCACCCCGGTGCGACGGGTTGTCGGCGACATGTCCGACGAGGGACGCGTCTTGTTCGGCCTTGACATCGCCAGGGTCGAATGAGCAATTTAGAGAAGCCTCCGATGGATGTGTTGCAACGGAAGGTCCGCCTGGAGTTCGAGGAACTTCGTGCCCGCCTGGAAGAGGCCGAGCAGACCCTTGAAGCGATCCGCTCCGGCGAGGTCGACGCCCTCGTCGTATATGGCGAGGAAGGCGAAAAGGTTTACACCTTAAAAGGGGCCGACGAACCCTATCGAGTTTTCGTTGAGCAAATGAAGGACGGCGCCGTCACCCTTGACGGCTCCGGCTTAATGCTGTACTGTAACCAACGCACCGCCGAGTTATTCGGTGAGCCGCTCGAAAAGATTATTGGGACCCGGTTTGCCGAATACGTTGCGCCCGCGTGCCGCGAAGACTTGGCCACCTTGCTTTCAAAAGCGGATCATGGCCCTTCCCACCTGGAGTTGAACCTAAACCGTAGTTCGGTCTTGACTCCCGTACAGGTTTCCATCGCTCCGCTCGGCCCCGACATGTCGGCGACTTTTGCGGTGACCATCACGGACCTGTCGCACCAGAAACACCACGAGGAAGCGCTTCGCGCGGCGAATAAGGAACTGGAAGGGTTCTGCTATACCGTTTCGCACGACTTGCGGGCGCCGCTACGGGCGATGATCAGTTCGTCGCGAATCCTCATGGAAGACTTCGCTGACGAGGTGCCCGAGGCCGCAGTCGAGAAGCTTTTGAAGATCGAAAGCTCGGCGAGCAAACTCGCGCAACTGATCGACGACCTCCTGAACTTTGCCCGCCTGGGCCGTCATCGAGTCGGGACCAAATCTGTCGACCTGTCCGGTATTGCCGAGCGCGTGGTGAGTGAACTCGGCGCCGACGCCCACCATGCGTCGATAAAGATTGAGCCGGGCATTGTCGCCATTGGGGACGACCAACTCCTCTATATCGTGCTTCTGAATCTAATCTCGAACGCCGTGAAGTTCTCGAAAGGTTGCAGCAGCCCCACGGTAATCGTCGGGTGCGAGGAGCGAAACGGCGCCTCCGCGTACTTTGTACGGGACAATGGCATCGGATTCGACATGGCATATGTCGACCGGATTTTTAAACCCTTCGAGCGACTTCACGCCGACGAGGAATACCCCGGCACCGGCATCGGACTGGCCAACGCCGAACGGATCGTCACCCGACACGAGGGCCGTATCTGGGCCGAGAGCGAGCCGGGTGCCGGGACTACTTTTTACTTCACGGTCGGCGAGTAGCCCCCGCGATTCAGGAACCCCGTTCGAACCCTGTCCGCCTAAACCTTCAGACAAACTTCGGAGGTTTATCAATGACTGGAAAATTAGATGGAAAGCGAGTCGCAATTTTGGCGACGGACGGGTTCGAACAATCGGAACTCTTGGAGCCTAAACGGCTTCTCGAAGAGGCCGGGGCAAAGACAACGATCGTGTCCCTTCAAGAAGGCGAAATCAAGGGATGGAGCGAAAAGAACTGGGGCCAAAGCGTTAAAGTCGATATAACGGTGGCCGACTGTTCGGCCGAGGGCTTCGACGCGCTCATGCTTCCTGGTGGAGTGATGAACCCGGACAAACTCCGCCTGAACGAGGACGCGGTTGCCTTCGTGAAAGGATTCTTCGCGGCCGGCAAACCCGTCGGCGCAATCTGCCACGGCCCTTGGATGCTGGTCGAAGCAGACGTCGTTGAAGGCCGTAAAGTCACGAGTTGGCCCTCCCTTCAAACCGACCTAAGAAACGCTGGCGCCACCTGGACCGACGCCGAAGTAGTCACGGACGAAGGCCTCGTAACCAGCCGTAAACCCGCCGACATCCCCGCCTTCGCCAAAAAGCTAATCGAAGAAATCGCCGAAGGCAAACATTACGCCCAAGCCCAATCCGCCCGCGCCGCATTGCATTAGCCAGGAGTTTTTGGCCGCCGAAGGCGGACAAAAACTCAAAAATAATAGCGTCGGGGTTTGGGGAAGCCCCAAACCCCGACCGGCTCGAAATAAAAAATCGACTTGTCTGACGTCTGACGTCTGATGTATCATCAGGGCGTCGTGCCGAAGATGTCCGTCCGAACCCATGCCCTTGTCCTCCTCGCTTTCCTGGCCCCGCTGGCCAAAAGTCAAAGCGCCGACATTAGCCACTCCGGCTGGCGTCTGTGGCTGGATCGAGAGGCGAATTGGCAAACCGACTCCCTGTACCTCCCAAGCGAGGTTGATCTAACCAAACTCCCCATAAACCCGCCGACAAATGGCTGGGGCGCTCTCAGCAAGGAAGCCGGAATTCCCGTTACCCTGCCGACAACCGTTGAGGAGCACTACTGGGGCAAGCTCGGACTCCGCCCCTACAGCCCATTCGAGGCCCAACGGGGCAAGGACACGTCGTTTCCCGTCGGCAATTACCTGGGCGTCTCGTGGTGGTGGCGGGATATCGCGGTTCCGAAGTTTCGTCCCGGTCAGCGGATCGTCGTTTCCTTCCGAGGCGCCCGGCTGAGGTCCGAGGTTTATTGCAATCAGCGCCTCGCCGGCTACACCATCATGAGCGAACTGCCCTTCGAAGCCGACATCACCGACGACGTGACGAGCGGCAAGCCGGCCCAGCTTGCCCTCCGCATCACCAATCCCGGCGGCCACTTCGACTGGTTGGACTTCGCCTCCGCCCGCCTCAACTGGGGCAAATACACCCTCCCGCCTTCCCGAGGCTTTGGCGGCCTGGACGACGACATTCGCGTCGAGGTTCGAGACAACGTCGCGGTAGCCGACTTAGCCGCACTCAATCTCCCGGATCTAAAATCCGTAAACCTCACGGCCGAGGTAACCAGCGTCGATCGCGACTATAGGGGCCTAGTGCAGTTTTCCATCGCAAGGGAAGGGCACAAAGTGTGGAGCGGATCGACGGAAGTCGAAGTTCAACGAGGCGGCCACAAGACGGTAACCCTCAAGGCTCGCGTACCCGAAGCCCTGACCTGGAACCTATCAACTCCCAATCTCTACCATGCCACCGCGCGTCTAAACACCGGAAGCTCAAGTGCGAGAGGTGTCGATTTCGGCTTCCGTTACTTCACTGACCAAGGCGTCGGCGGCACGAACGCAAAGCTCACGCTGAACGGCCGCCGCTTTGTCATGCTCTCCGCGATCTCCTGGGGTTTTTGGGGCCGAAACGGGCTTTGGCCAGACGCCGAGATGGGGAACCGCGAGGTTGACGACGCAAAAACCCTCGGCCTGAACTGCCTTTCCTTCCACCGTAACATTGGCAAGCCCGCCGTTCTCGACCTGCAAGATCGGAAAGGCCTCCTGCGGTTTGAAGAGCCTGGGGCCGGCAAATTCCTTGTCGGCGCCCGATACTCTCAAGGACCTTGGGGTGCAAACGGCAAGTTTCCCCCCGGCGACGCAAACGACGCCCACGCCCCGAAAAAGGGCTACGTCGAACCGGCAAACGTCGACACCAGCGGCGCCGGCCCTGATGGTGACGCCCAAGCATTCTGGGAGAAGTACGAAGAAGAAAAGATCCTCGAAATGGTCAAGCGAGACCGCAGCCATCCCAGCCTCATCGGCTACACGATCCAAAATGAGGCCAGCGAACTAGATCTGCGTAACCCCCGAATCTACCGGGTGTTGCGCGAGATGCACGCCCTCGACCCCAGCCGCATCATCAACTTCTTCTCGGGCGGCGACCCAAAGTCGGCTCAGGTCCACATTTCCCCCTACAACGACGAAATCGTTTACGGCAGCAAAGCCGTTCCGTACGCCGGCTGGCGCGACGTCCATACGTGCGGCGGCCCTTGCACTTATCTCGACAACCTCTACAAGAGCCCGACAGACTTTTCCCAACACTGGAGTGACGACGCCAAAGGCCAAATTGCCATCTGGGGAGAAGCCCTCGGTGCCGCCACTCCCGATGACTACGACAAACTCGTTCACTCATTCGACGCCAAACACCCAGAAGGATACGAGCTTGAGGACGCCAAGAAGGTGCTCGCCGGATACCACGACTTCATCGACAAGTACGGCTTCCGCAAGTCGTTTCCCACCGATTCTTCCCTGTTCCAAGCGATCGGCTATCGCACCTACGAGTTTTGGCGACGGATCATCGAGCAATCCCGCTTCGACAACACGATGGACGGTCTCGTCGTCAGTGGCTGGGAGAGCACCACGATCGACAACCACTCCGGCCTCGTGGATAACCACCGCTTCTTCAAGGGTGATCCTAAAGTAATTTCCGCAGCAACTAAACCCGAACTTCTCGTCATTCAACCCCGCAAAGCCATCATTGAGAAGGGAGGAACCGCCGTCTTCGATCTCTACTTGGTCAACGAAACGGGCCGGTCCGGCCCGCAAAGTCTTCGACTGGCCGCAAGGGCCGCCAATGGACAGGTCGCCTTCGACAAGACATTTGCGGTGAATGCCGCCGGTGGTGAAACCTACGGCCAACTACTGCAAGCCGATGTCGAGATTCCCGCGACTACCGCCGGAATGCTGGACCTCAACGCCACCTTAACCCCAAGCGATTCGGGAATCGCCGTTCTAACCAAGCATGATCAAATCGAAGTTGTCGACGCTATCGGTGCACCCGTTCTGAAAAGGGTCGCAGTGCTCGAAAACGGCGACGAAATCGCCAAGACGCTAAACATCGATTTCAACGTGACGCCATCGTCGATCGACTCGCCAAACCTAGACGCGATCGTTTTCGCGCCTCGCGCGATGGGTCACGATGGCAACTCCTCGCCCAAAATCCCCGACGATGTCATGCGGAAAGCCTTGGCGCGAACCAAGCAGGACGGCGTCCGTCTTGTACTCTGGCCCGACGACAACTTTCGAGGCGAAGACTTCGTCCGCCAATTGCGCGAAAACCAAGTCATTCAGAACGGCCGCAACGTCGGAAACCTCGGCGCGCCATGGTTCGGAAGCTGGTTCTTCGTCCGCCCGCATTGGTTGCTTGACGGCCTTCCCACCGGTTGCGCCATGGACTGGCGCTACGGACTCAGCGCTTTTTCCGGCCCCTCGTGGCTGCACGACGAGCCAGGCGGCGCCGGCACCGACGGCTATCTGATCGACGCTCCTGGCATGCAAGTCGCCGTCGGCTTCGGTGCCGACCACAACACCAAGGTCGGTATCTCCGGCTGCGTCATCCCCTACGGCAAAGGCGAGATCGTACTCATGGTCCTCCCTCAACTCGTCCGCAGCCTGGGCGATGGCGACTTCGCCCTGAACCGAGTAGTTGCCAAACGCCTCCTCGGCAACGCCCTCCGCCCTCATTAGCCCGGCAATTGGAGGGTGAATTTGAGCCTCAAATCCACCCTCCAAAAAAACCAAAAAACAACTTGTCTGACGTCTGATGTCTGATGTATAATTCCTCTGTGTCATTTGACCGAATCGCTTCGATAAGTAAGCCCCAGCTCCTAAAGACGGCCCTGTTGGACTCGCTCCAAGACGGTAGTTTCAAGGTTGGTGACCGCTTCCCATCGGAACCGGAACTCATCGCTCGCTACGGAGTAAGCCGCGCCACGGTGCGGGAAGCGATTATCTCTTTAGAGCAAGACGGTTGGCTGCGAAGGCTGCAAGGGAAGGGAACCTTCGTCAGTGAGCGTCCTGTAATTCACCGGACGATCGGTGTCATCGCTCCTTATCTATACGCCACGGATTCGCCCGACTTCAGAGCCGGCACGGACGTGATTCCGCTCTTGATGCAATCGATCGAGCACCACGCGCGCAAGAAAGGAGTAAGCATCAGCCTCTATCTGGACAACATGGAGGTCGAAACCGAACGCGAGAACCTCCTTAAAATGGTGGAACGCGGAGTCGACGGGGTCCTGATGTTCTACATCGGTGGCGCAACAAACCTCGACTGCCTAGCCAAGATCCAAGCGGCAAATATTCCGCTCCTGCTCTTTGACCGTTATATCGAAGAACTGCCGATCGACGCTGTCACGAGCGACAATCGGCTCGGTGCCTACAAAGCTACCCTGCGCTTCCTTGACGAAGGAATTCCCTCCGTCGCCTACATAACCGGCCCCATCGACAGCACTGTCTTGCGGGACCGGCGCCAAGGATATCTGGATGCAATGATCGAGCGCGGCATCGAGCCGCAGGTCCTGGAACTCCTCCAAGACACCGGTGAAGGAGTGGACCGTTCCAACTACGACCGAACCCGCGATCTCGTCGAACAGCTTCAATTCCCCACCGCAATCTTCTCCGCCGACGCCACCCGCCTCGCCGTGATCGCCCAGATCGTGGCCGAGTGGGGCATCTCGAAGAAGGAATATGCCCTTGGCTGTTTCGACGAACCCTATCTCAATCTTCCGGAGGACTTGATGCAAGTTAAAGTTCTCCAACCACTTCGGGAGATCGGCCGCAAGGCCGTAGATCTCATTCTCGAGCGCCTCGACGGGAAATCCGCCACGCTCACTCGTCTCCTCCTACCTCCCGAGATTCTTGTCACGGGGGCGCCGAGCCATACCTCCATCGGCTCGTAAGAATCGATGGTTAAGTTCTTCTCATTGTGGAGAAATCATGCAACGCAAAGCATTTACCCTTATTGAGTTACTCGTAGTTATCGCGATTATTGCGATCCTCGCCGCGATCCTTTTCCCCGTGTTCGCCCGCGCCAAGATGGCGGCTAAGTCTATTTCGTGCATCTCGAATCTCAAGCAGATCAACTTGGGCTTCATGATGTATCTAAACGATGTTGACGACAGCTTCCCTGTGCTTAACCAACCGCAAGCCAACCTCGTTGGCGACACTGACTCCGGTTACGCATCCGGCGAATGGACGCTTCCCGGCGGCCGGCAAGATATTGCCGACTATGCCAGCAAGTATTCCGTCCGTGCGGTCATGAGTCCGTACATCAAGAACGATCGGATCTGGATTTGCCCCAGCGATTCCGCATCCAATCCCAACTACGTGCCTGGTATCCCCTATACCAGCTATCCGTATCGCTACTATATGATTCATACCTTGGCGTCCGACTCGGCAACGGCGTTCGATGCGGGAAGAATCTACAACGTAAGCAATTTCCAGGATCCGACCAAGGTTTGGGAGTTCTACGACGACCAGCCGTTCCACGATTTCGGTCGGTACCAGCCGAACGCCAACCCGAACGATGGCAACTGGCTGCCCGACGTTAAGTGGAACTACATCTTCCTTGACGGCCACGCAAAGACCGTTCCCGTGAACCTTTCGCAGTCGAGCGGAACCTGGCCCGCCGCCCCGTTCATCTCCTACGATCCGCACTGGCCTCGCCTCGGTTGGACAAACGGGATGCCCAACAACGACCTGAACTAATAGGAGTTCGATTGTGAAGAAACCGCTCCCTGTATGGTCCATCGCGGCCGTCCTGGTGCTCGTGTTGGCCGGCGTTGGCGTCGGCCTCATGAACACCGGCGGCCAAAGCATCGACAAGGACACGCTCATCAAAGCGCGTTCAAAGCCCGGTGCACCCAGCGCCCCAACCGCAGATTCCTATGGAAGGGCCCGGGGAGCCCCGATCACCCCCGAGGGAAGCGCCAGCACCAACGACCCCCGCCGAAAACCCACGGGTTAAGAGCGGAGTTCTGGTCACTTGCATTCTCCCGCAAATCCCTTAGAAATAGCATTCAGGGGGTTGGTTCACCGGACGAAGCCCGGTAAGCCAACCCCCGAGGTACACCCTCGACATGCCTTTACACGCCCTCTTCTTCCTTGCCGCCGCCGGGCCAATCATGATAGACGTCGCCGCATTCGGAGCCAAAGGAGACGGCGTAGCCGACAACACGAAAGCGTTTCAGTCCGCCTTGGACGCCGGAGCTCGCCAAAACCTCCCCGTCTATGCCGGCAGCGGTAACTACGTATTTCTCGGCCACCTCAACGTACCAAACGGAGTGACCCTCAAAGGAACCTGGGAGTCCGTACCGAGCCACAACGGGATCAGAAACCCGGACTTGCCCAAGCCCACTGACGGAGGCACGACCTTCCTCGTCGAAGGTGAAGCCGGAAAAGAAACGGGCGCATTCCTGACCCTCAATACAAATTCCACCCTCAAAGGCGTGGTCATTTACTACCCAAAGCAAGACCCGAAGGCCATCCCGACCCCATACCCGTGGTCGATTGCCATGCGAGGCAAAAACCCCGCCGTACTTGAGGTCGAACTCCTGAATTCATACAACGGAATCGACGCCAGCCAAAACGAGCGGCACCTCATCCGCAACGTGAGCGGCCAGCCCTTGCGCCGAGGCATCTTCGTCGACGCCATCTACGACATTGGTCGCATCGAAAATGTCCACTTCAATCCCTGGTGGAGCGTCTCCGACACGCTTCTGAATTGGCAGCGTGAAAACGGCGAAGCCTTCATTTTTAGCCGCACCGACTGGCAGTACGTCCTGAACACGTTCGCCTTCGGCTACGGTGTTGGCTACCGATTTATGGAGTCCAAGGACGGCGCCTGCAACGGTAATTTCCTCGGAATCGGCGCCGACGACTGCACGATCGCCGTCAAGGTCGAGCAAGCCGCCCCGTTCGGCCTCTTGATCACCAACGGTGAGTTCACCTCTTTCCACGGAAAGGACCCAACTCAAGTCGTCGTATCCGCCGCCAATGAAGGCGTCGTCCGCTTCTCCAACTGCGCCTTCTGGGGCCCTTGCGACCGCATCGCCGACATCGCCGGTAAGGGCACAGTAGGCTTCGGTGACTGTACCTTCGTCCAATGGGACGGCCGCCACCAAGGTCTATCCGCCATCCGCGCCACCGGTGGCAATCTCATGATCCGAGGCTGCGAGTTCCGCGAAGACAAAGAACAAGTCGAAGTCGCCGCCGGAGTAAGACGAGCCATCATCACCGACAACCTAGCCCCAAAAAAACTCCGCCTAAAACTAGCCGACCCATCCGTGGTGAAAACCGACGGCCTCTAACTATCCAATCTTCTCTGACATTTCGTCTTCATCGCTCGCGAATCGGTGGTGGTTCCACGGAAAGTAACTCGATTTCCACAATGCGCCCGTCATATGGACCATTCGTCCGCGGGGGAAGGCGGGAGTCCTTGACAAATGCCCGACGGGCCCCTCCAACTCTCATTCCGATGATCGCCGCCCCCATACCCCGAGACGTGACCACCTCATGTTCGACGATGTGCCATTCATCCGAGCCATCGATCGATTTTCCGTTGCTCAGCCAACTCTTAAATCGGTACGAAACGGGTTGATTCAAAGCAACCGACGTTCCGGTTCCGACCTTTAGATCCCGGCTCCTTACCGGCTCGGAGCCGAACAAATCACGCTCAACGCGAATCAATCGAACCTCATAAATCAAATCAGAGTTTGCTGGAACGTCAGTCGCTCCGACCGTTCCGAAGGCCAGTTTCGCGGGGACCGTCAACCGCCGAACCCCGCCAGAGCGCATGCCGATGACCCCCTTACGAAATCCTTCGGGCTCGTCGGAATGATCAATCTCAATCAAAACCGGCTCGGTTCTTGAGTTGGTCTTTTGAACAACTGTCCCATCCGGAAGCGCCGACGTCACATCGAAGATGCCACGATCCCCTTTCCGCAAGACCACGTTTCGACTTTGCCACTCGCTGCCCGAACCTACAATCTTGTCTTCGACGAGAAGGCGATCCGTTAGATGCTGCTGCGGCCGATTTGGGGGTAACTCAATAGGGGTTTTTAGCGCCGCTCGCGCGTACTCCGCAACCCAAGGGCAATCGGACTTGGTCAGGAGCACTAGTTTTTGCCGAACCGCCGAAGCCGAGAGCAAGCTCCAAAACCTCAAAGTACTTGGGATCGGTTCATGAGCGAAGCCTCCGAATGAAGCTGACGGAGACCAATGCTTTCCCGACAGCCAGACCAACGCTTCGAGCACTTCGACAAGTTTGGTACTTTGAAGCGCTTTCGACAGGCCCCGCTTCGAATACTCCGGAAATGGTGGCCCTACTGGCGTGCCCCCGTATTCAAAAGAATTGACGCGAACTCTTCCGGATTCGTCTTCCGATCGGATGATCGCGGGTCGATCACCTACTAATCCCGTGTATTGAAAGTTCCTTCGGCCCCATCGATCGACCACTTCTGTGCGAAGGATTAGGTCCGAGATTCCTGAAACAGTAACCTTCTTGGTCCCATCCGAGCCGCCATTTGTTCCCAGCCAAACAATCTCTCGGTTTACGAACCGCCCGTTTCGGTCAAATAGAAGAAGCTCGGAAGGACTATCATCAAACGAGCCAGGCATACGGTTGTCCAAATCGACGACATACGCTCCGTTCCGCCGCCAAACATTTACGGTTCGATCGGCGCTTGAGAAATCTGGCCCACTCGTCGGAGATGAAATCTCCAGAAAGCTCTTAAGTTCGGCTCCGATCCGCTCCTCTGCTGGCACTGGCGATGTGTCGAAGTAGTTGGGCGCGTAGTTCCGAGGATCGGCAAGGAAAGTAGTCAGGTCCACCGGCTTCTTTCCCGGCAACTGTTGCAGCAATGCGAAAAGAAGCCAAACCACTTTAAAATGAGTCCTCTAGTGAGGCACACCCGAGGACTGGACGATTATATCGGTGAGGCGTATCTCCAATTCCCGCTCCAACCGAATCACTGCTCCCAGAACCATGCGCCCTACTCCGGCGGGACTAAACTGTCGCCGTGAATTGTCGTTCGATTAGGACCTTAGCTGGAGCCATCGCCTTCGCCCTGGTGCTACTAACCCCCGCCCAAGACCGCCTGCCGCTGATGCCAGGTTACGCCGCCTACGTCAAAGCAAGCAAAGCCGGTCAGCGAGTCCTGAGCGACGGCGTCGTGTGGGCAAAATGGAAATCCGACGGCAGCGGCTTCACTTTCATGAAGGAGAGTAGGGAAGCATGGACCTACGATCTAAAGACGAAACGGCGCCAACCAACGAAAGATAACAATGTCACCTCCTTCGAGGACCTGACGTTCCGTTTCGGATCAGGCGCCGACGGCCAGTTCGACTCAGCCACCAGCCCCGACGGCAAACTGACCGCCACCAGTCGAAGCGGAAACATAAAGATCACCGAAGGCAAAACGGAGGAGAAGGTAACCGACGACGGAAGCCCAAAGTCACGAATCCGTTACGGCTCGATCCCCTGGGTCTACTGCGAAGAGCTTGCCCAAGTCGACTCCATGTGGTTCTCGCCGGACAGACGGAAGCTCGCCTACTACCGATTCGACGAGTCGAAAGTAAAGGACTACTACCTCGCCACCGACCAACTCGGCCTCCAAGACTCGCTGAAAACCGAGGCATACCCCCTCGCCGGCACCCCCAACCCCCTCGCCGACCTATACGTCTACGACCGCAACACGAGAAAATCCGAAAAGATCGAAGCCCACCAAAATACTAGTAGCGACGAATACATCTACGACGCAAGCTGGGCGCCAACCGGAAGGGAACTGCTCTTCTTCCGAATGAACCGGCAGCAGAATCAGCAGGAACTAGTGGCCGCCGACCCCCAAACCGGCAAATGCCGAGTCATCTTCCACCGAGAGCGAAGGAACGGCTGGTTCGAGCCCCTGACCACCGGCGATGCCCCCGTCACCACGCGCCAAATCACGTGGATCCCGAAGAGCACCCAGTTCCTCTTCGTCAACGACGATAGCGGATTCCGGAACCTCGATTTGTACGACCTGAACACCGGCTTCATCCGCCACGTCACGACCCACAAATTCGATGTCCGTTACGTGAAGGCGATCGACCTCGCCCACGGCACCGTTTGGTACACGAGCCAAGGGGAACAAAACCCCTACCTCGTCCAGCTAAGGCGCATCCGCCTCGACGGAACCCAAGACCTTCGTCTGACTGACGAGAAACTAAGCCACCAGGTCAAGATCTCGCCCACCGGCAACGCCTTCCTTGACCTGTCAACCTCGTACGAGGCTCTCCCGGTCACCCGGCTTTGTGACGCGGACGGAAAAGTCCTCGACACGATCGCCAAGGGTGACGACCAGAAGTTCGCCAAGCTCGGCGTCCGGCCGGCGGAGCGCTTCACGTTCAAAGCCGCCGACGGAGTCACCGACGTCTACGGCTATCTCATGAAGCCGTCGAACTTCAATCCAAACAAGAAGTATCCGCTCCTCATCAGCACCTACGCCGGCCCGAACGATGGCACCCAGGAAGAACTCTTCAAGCTTCCCGACCCCATCACTGAACTCGGCTTCTTGGTCGCCTGGATCGACAGCCGCGGATCAGGCTGGCGCGGTCGGGCGTTCAAAGAGGTTTTGTTTCACCGCCTGGGAGGACCCGAAGTAGACGACCAAGCCGCCGGCGCCAAAGCTCTCGCCAAGCGGGCCTACATTGACCCGAACCGGATCGGCATCTTCGGCACCTCCTACGGTGGTTACGTCTCGTTGATGGCGATGATGCGATACCCAAGCGTCTTCAAAGCCGCCTCCGCCAGCTCCCCCGCCGTCGACTGGCACGACTACGACACGATCTACACGGAACGGTACATGGGCCTGCCCGCCGAGCAAAAAGAAGCCTACGATCGAAGCTCGCTCCTTCCGCTCGCGGCCAAACTGAAAGGTCGAGTCCTTCTCTATTTCGGCACATCGGACGACAACGTCCATCCGGCCCAGATGTTCAAACTCGTCCACGCCCTCGACAAAATAGGCAAAGGCTACGAGATGGCCATCGGCCCCGACGAGGGCCACTCAGAAGTCAACCGGGCAAGGATGATGGAATTCTTCATCGACCACCTTGGCCACGTTAAATGACTGTTTGCCCCTCTCTTAGCTGGTCATTTGGTGCATTTATTGTCCAGTTCACATTGTAAATGATGAGGGTATGATTGCAGACCGTGGCAGATATCGGGGGAGCGCAAAGCGATGTACTCGTTGTTGGGGACTGGTTTGTAGATGCACATTGGGTGGTCGGACCGCACCGTTCGGACTCGGCAAGCCGAACGGGACATGACCATGCGATCGCCCTTCACGGCTTGAATTCCACCGTCCGTGAGCTCGGGGGAGCGGGTCAGGTGATGAGTCTTCTCTCTTCCAATGAAGAGGCGCCGGAGACAAGAAAATTCGGACAAGCCTACGGTCTCGGATCTTGGCACCCCGGCGACGATGCCTACATTCAGTCACTCCTGGATCCTCAAGGCAACGAAGGCGACAACCCCTTTTTCCTCGCCCCAAAGATAAAGGCCGCCGACCTCTCCGAAGAAGGACGGCGCGTCTTTCGCCTCTACTGTGATGCCAGCGGAACAAACCGAGTCATCCGCGTGTACCGAAAGCGGGCGAACTCGTCCTACTCCCTCGATCATCGAATCGACTTCGAGCAGGAACTACCTAACTTCGGCGATGTCGAAATTACCGAGCCTCTGCGGCAGGTATTGAGCCGGATTAAATACGTCTTGGTCAAAGACCACGGACGAGGCCTCGTCAATCCAAAAACTCTGGAAGCCCTATGTACCGAGTTTAGCAATCTGGGACAGCGACCGCAGTGGTTTATCTCCACGAAGAACTGGCACCCAAAGTGGCTTCATCAGCTAAAGCACGAAGACATTAAGCTTCTCCTGATGCCCCCCGAGGCGTCGTCTCAGGCAAATGTCAGCGACGCATTCGGCTCGATGGTGCACCATTGGCTCGTCTCCGGACGCGTTCCGAGCCGCCGCGCGATGCAGTCGATCGACGAGATCCGCCAGAGCCTCAAGACGGAAAAGAAGGACGGTCCGGTTGTCATCGTTCTGCCGTCGAGGTCCACTGTACTTGCGCGGTTCGAGGCGCAAAGCGAACAGAATCCTGCCGAAAGGCAAACCTTTGGCCTTGTGCACGGGGTGCAATCACATGACTCGGCGAACGCCTTTATCCCAAGAAGCGGGATTCTTTTTGCCGCCCTATTCAGCTATTGGTGCCGAATGGAACTCAACCCTGGCTCGGTAGCGTCCGTCTGGCAGGATTGGCTCGCCTCATCCATCAGCCTAACGGACAAGTGGGTCGAAAGCTATGCGGATCGAATTCGTAGGGCCGACACGTGGAGAGCCCAGTCGTTTGCCTTCGATCAAGCCGAGCCGCCTGCCCGGAAGCCAACCCTTTTTGATTGGTCGTATGTGGCCCGAACCCATGCCGCCGCCTTTGTTTCGTGGCCATCCATGCTGGACGATGAGTCATGGTCCAAGCGGCAATCGTTTGCCCCCACGGAACTGAAGGAAGTGAGAGCTCAGTCCTTGGGCTTTGGCATTCTTCAAGATTCCCACAAGGTTCCCCGGATTGAACTTTGGCGGGCGATGAGTGAGGTGGACGGCTGCATCGGCGTTCCTCGCGCCAAGCGAGCCATGCTGGCCGACATTGCCCGCGAAATCGACATGTTCGTTAAGTCGAAGGACCGCGTTCACCGAAGCTTTTTGGTCAGCGACGATCCCGGGGGTGGCAAGACCACCATGATCCGTCTCCTCGCCGAAGGCCACCGCATGCGCTTCCTGTCCTTCAACGTGACCGAACTCATGCGGAAGAGCGACCTGCTGGGCTGTTTCGACACCATCGTCACGACCCAAGCGCAAGACCCTTCGACCCCCATTCTTGTCTTCATCGACGAGATCAATGCGAAGTTGGAAGGGGAGAGCATTTACAGCGCCTTTCTCGCCCCGCTTGAAGACGGCCACTACAGCCGGGACGGCAAAACCTTTTGGCTGGAGCCCTGCGTCTGGGTGTTCGCGGGGACGGAAAACCCGTTAAAGAGTTCTGTCGATCCCAATACGGCCGTTGATCTCAATAAGCCTGGTTTGTCGGCCGTCGACGCCCTCAAGATCGTCCTGAAGGTTGAGCACCCCACTGACGAAAGCGATTCGCCTTCGGACGGGGCGCCCTTGTCGGACAAAACCCGCGACTTTGGCTCGCGACTTTCGAAGCCGCCGTTCGAACTCAAGCGATCACTCAGCGTTCTTCCAAAGAATGACAAGAAAATAAAAGAATCCCTCCGGGCGATTGGCACGCCGGGACAAGAAGAGGTCCTCTGGAGCCAACTTGGCCACGAGGAGCACGCGAGTCTTCGAGGGGCTGTCGTGGCATGGCTTATCCAAGAAGGTCGCACGCTTGAGCGGGTTTATGTCGGCGTTCAACTCATTAAGAAGCTCTATCCAGAAGTTGAAGAAATCTCGTCGAGAGTTATTTCCGCCTTAGCCTGCCTTCCCGACAAGGTGTCGCTTCGAGACATCCGCCACGAACTGCAAGGTTGCACCGAAGTTCAGCGAGGGCGACTCAAATGGATGAACATGAGCAGAACTTTTCGCGAAGAGCCCGGCCGAATGTGGAATTACGAACACAAGGTGTGGCACGTCCGCGAATCCGAAAGCCTGGAAGAACTCACGAAGGATGTCGAAGACCGAATGGTGAAAATAATCCCTTCGCTCTCGACAACCGACATGTCGTGGACCGGTATGGATTAGTAGACCGTAAACTGGCGCAACCTAGCGAACGCGGGTTCTCGTTGGCATAGCAGTATCCTGAAAGGGTGCTGCTGAGTCTCTTGGCCTCCGTCGCGATCGCGCCAATTTCCATTTACGCGGACCCCGCCGGCAACGATGCCAACTCCGGGACTGCGCGAGCGCCCTTCGCCACGCTTGCAAAAGTCCAGGCCCGCCTCAAGGAACTGACGTCCGGCTCGGTGGTCGTTCACCTTCACGGCGATTTCTTCCTCGCGCAGCCTCTGGTCCTCGGCGCCGAAGCCACCAACGTCAAATTCGTCGGTCCCGCCACGATCAGCGGAGCCCTACCGCTGCATTTCTGGCAGCCGGCGACTTTCAACGGCCGCTCCATGTGGGCGGCAAAATTGCCCGCCGACCTCAACTTCCGCGAACTGTACATCGGTGCGAAGAGCGAGCGCGCCCCAAGACCCCACCTTCCCAAGACCGGTTTCTACGCCTTCACGGGCTACGACCCAGCCGCGCCCGGAAACGGCGACTTCATGAACGGCCAGACCACCATGAAATATCGCCCCGGCGACCTCAAACCGGATTGGCACAATCTAACCGACGTCGAGATCGTCGCCCACCACCTATGGGTCACGTCAAGGTTGCCCATTGCTTCCGTAGAATCCGCTACGAACCTTGTAAAGTTCGGCAAAAAGTCAGTCTTCCGGTTAATGGACGACTACTCCACAAATTACGCACCTTACGTCCTCGAGAACGTCGCCGAGGCCCTCGACACCCCCGGCGAATGGTATCTCGATCGAGCGGCGCGCACCGTTTACTACCTGCCAAGGCCCAGCGACCGAACGCAGGGCTTCGTCGCCTACGCACCCATCCACGCCAATATTCTTCGCCTTCAAGGTGCAAAAGGTACGACCTTCGAGAACCTCACCTTCGAGCATTCGGAGTGGAATCTCCCGCCCGACTCCGCCGGCGATCTGCAAGCCGCAAACACCGTTCCTGGCGCAATCCAGATCGCCGAAGGAGAGGCTATCACCTTCCATCACTGTCAAATCGAACACGTCGGCTCTTACGGCCTGGAGATCGAAGGAACGGCGAAAAACTGCCGCATCCAGAACTCCACGATTAAGGACGTAGGCGCCGGCGGCGTGAAAATCGACGACGGTTCGTCGGGCAATATCGTCTCGGACTGCCAAATCGAAAAAGGCGGCCGACTATACGCCAGCGGCATTGGCGTACTAATAAAACTCAGCGGCAATAACCAGATCATCCACAACCGGATAACCGACTTCTATTACACCGGAATCTCGGTCGGCTGGGACTGGGGCTTTAGGGACACGCCCGCCCACGATAACCTGATCGCGTATAACGAGATCTCGACGATCGGCCAAGACCAACTTTCCGACATGGGCGGCATCTACGTGCTCGGCAAACAACCCGGCAGCCGCATAGACCACAACCGAATTCGCGACGTCAGCGCACGGGGCTACGGCGGATGGGGCATCTATCTCGACGAAGGCTCGACGGGTTGGACGGTAGAAAACAACGTCGTTCTCCACACCAAAACCGGCGGCTTTCACATCCACTACGGCGGCGACAACGTGATCCGCAACAACGTCTTCGCCTACGCCCTGAAGGAGGGCCAACTCATCCGTCAACGTGACGACAAGCAGGGTCCGATTCGTTTCGAGCACAACTTGGTCGTAGCCCGCCCCAGCGATGCTCCAATCGTCGTCGGCAACTGGCTGAAGCGCGCCGTAACCATGACTGGCATGCTCTACTCCGCGCCAAAAACCGACCTGCCGTTCGGCGACGACGGCACCGGCCGATTCATTCAGACAACCCTCGGCCCCGACGGCCTCCCCCCTCCAAGCTCGCCCATCTACCAACAAGGCTTCACCCCCATCGACCTCCGAACCCTCGGCCCACGCCGGTAGCTCGCCGACTGCCAACTGCGACCGGCACCCTCTCCTGTGTAGCCGGTGCACGCAGCGTAGCGAAGTCCGCCGCCGCCCACCGGCAAAGCCCCCAACGCAACCCACCGGCGGGTTCACCCGATAGTCCTTTGGGCGAAAAAGCCTAACTTTCCTTGCCGGCATGTGGAACGTGAGCGCCAATTATTGTAAAGTGGGCTTCGATGGAGACTGCTAGCTCTGGACTCAACTTTGGCGTGCTAATTGGGATCGCCCTGATCTCTTACATCGTCTTCGCATTGCCCTTCTACCGGATGGGGCAGAAGATCGGGTCGGACAATCCCTGGTACGCCTTCGTGCCGATTCTCAACCTTGTGTTGATGCTGGAGATTGCCGACAAGGAGCTGTGGTGGATTCTCCTGCTCTTTGTGCCCTGCGTGAACATCGTCGTCATGCTCATTTTGTGGATGGCGATCGCTGAACGAATGGAAAAACCTGGCTGGGTCGGCCTCCTAATGCTCGTGCCCGGGGTCAACTGCTTAGTCCCCTTCTACCTGGCGTACGGCTAGGCCGGAGGGTGTCAATATCGTTGTCGCCTACATCTTGTTCGCCCTCTTGTACTGGGTCGGCTTTGCCTTCCCGCTGTATTCCATCGCAACGTACAAAGGGGCGGCGGACCCTTGGCGCGCCTTCATCCCTATCCTCAACGGCCTCTTGACGCTCGAACTGGCCGACCGCCCCATGTGGTGGATGATATCGTTCATCTTCCCCCCTGCGCTTGCGCTCGTGGTGCTGCTGTCATGGATGAAGATAGCCCAGCGTATGGATCAACCGCGATGGATCACCCTATTGATGCTCGTCCCATGCCTCGGAGTCCTCGTCCCCTACTACATTGCCTACTGCGGCCCCCGATAAGGCTCTTGTCCCAATACGTGAACATGTAGCCGGTGCACGAGCGAAGCGACTTGTCGGACCAAGTCTTGGCGAAATCTGAAGTACGCCGCCAACTGCCAACCAGGTCATCGTCACAACCCAAACCGGAAACGAAACCTTCGAACCCAAGGTCACAAAAACAAATGAAAACGTGGGACATATCCGAAAGCGCGCCCGAGTGGAAGATCCTGGCCGAAACGCCCCGGACCCAGGCGGCGCTGATGACTATTGAGGCGGGCGGCACCGTCGGCGACGCCGACCACCGGCACCCCACCACCGACCAATGGCTTTACGTTCTGGACGGCCACGGCGAAGCCATCATCGACGAAAAAATGGTTCCCCTCGCCCCTGGCACGTTGCTCCTAATCGAAGCCGGCAACGCCCACACAATCAAGGCCGCTCATAACGAGCAGCTGCGGACCGTAAACTTCTACGGCCCGCCCACCACGTTCTAATTACCTAGCCCGGATATTAATATCAGGTTCAAGGGGCCCTCAACGTGCGTCCTTAGGGTGTGAAAAGATTGGCCGAGAAATTCGCGGTTTCCTCCGAGATTCTGTCGAATTCCAAAGGCTCCCAAACGACTTAGAAACATGAAGAAGCTAACCGCCGCCGCCCTCATCCCGCTCGCCGCCATCACCTCCGCCCAAACGAAGGGGCAGTACGCCGAGGTTAATGGCCTCAAGATGTATTACGAAGTCCACGGTACGGGCAAACCCTTACTACTGCTCCACGGCGCCTTCGGCACCGTCGAGTCGTGGACACCCTTCCTCCCGGCACTGACCAAGGGGCACAAGGTAATCGTCGTGGAGATGCAGGGACATGGGAGGACCGCCGACATCGACCGGCCGCTGACGACCGTCCAGATGGCCGAGGATGCGGCCGCCTTTCTCAAGAAGATCAAGATTGAAAAGGCCGATGTTTTCGGCTACAGCATGGGAGGCGGCATTGCTTACCAGTTGGCCTCCAAGCACCCGGAGCTGGTGGACAAGCTGGCCGTCCTCGGTGCGGGGACCGCGAGCATCAAGGAGAGGTTTGGACCGGCGGCCTACGAACAGTTCAAAGCGATCAACCCCGAAACTTTCAACTTCCCCGAGCTCAAAGATCCTTATACCAAAGTCGCTCCCGACCCCTCTAAGTGGCCGGTCCTCGTGGCCAAAATCATCAAGTCGGCCGAGTTGGACAAGGGGATGACCAAGGACGAAGTCAAAGCCGTCAAAGCCCCCACCCTCATCATGCTCGGCGACCGGGACGGCACTCGGCTGGAGCACATCGTGGAGGTCTACCAGACGATTCCGAACGCGCAGCTCGCACTCTTCCCGAACGCGGACCACTTCGTGATGTTCACGCAGACGGAGCGGTTCTTAGGAACGCTTTTGGGCTTTCTGGATGCGCCCTCTACACCGGCGAAGTAGGTAGAACGAACCTTCCGCAAACGGGGCTGCCTCACAAGGTTGGGCCTAAATTGAGCCGCCTAATTTTTTTGTGACGCGCATCCTGGCGAGGGATTTCACCGCCGCAATTTATTGGGAAGTGCCTCGACTCTTCACCGAATACGCGGGCCTTCGCATCTTCGAGCCAATCCGTTCGGGGCGCGCCGCCGCCGTCGTTTGCAGAGCTTCGACTCTTCTCAAGACCTTGGCGGTGCCCGCGAGATGAAGTTTCATCAGATAATTGCCGGACGGCGCCGGCGAAAAACCAAGCGTGAAGTCGTTCGTCTTAAAGTTTCCGTCTCCGGTGAACTGAGCGACTTCCGGCTTGCCTCCCGGCAGAGTGACCGTCAATTCGCCATTCGTCGCCGCCACAACCGTCGGTTGTTCTTTACCGTTCTGATAGGCGCCGGCGTAGCCGTTTAAGCTGTCGAAATCGGCGAATCGAGGTGGGCTGACCGTGCCCCCTTCGACCATCCTTATCAGATCTTCGGAGGGGAGGCGGCTAATTGTCGGTGCAATGTTCCGCAACATGATCACCACGAGCTTCTGGCGTGGAATCCGCGAAATATCCGCGAGGAAAGAATTCCCGCCGCCGCTCTGCTCCCAAAACCCCCGGGCCGGATCGCGCTGCCAACCGTAACAATACAGACGCGTCTTGCTCATTTGAACATAGCCGCTGTGGATGAGCTCAAGCGACTCCGGAGTGAATAACCCCGGAGTCTCCATCGCCTGCGTCCATTTCAGCAAGTCGTCTACGCTACCGTGCAGATCTCCTTCGGCGCCGAGAGATTCCACGCCTTGGTCGAAGGGCACAAGCTTCGACCCGTTCAAGGTGTGCCCTCGCGCAACCAAAGGCTGGGATTCGATATGACTTCCAACTCCGGCCCCCGTCATGCCGAGCGGCTTAAATAGTTCGTCGTGGAGAAATCTTTCGTAGGGCTTCCCGCTGACCTTGTCGATGATCTTGCCCAGCAAGAAATAGTCGACGCTGCAATGGGCATACGGCTCCGCCGGGTTAGTAGATCGCGGCGCAACGGCGCTCGTCGCCTTGGCTTCTTCGGCCGCGTCCCCTTGCGCCAGCATCCAGGCATCGCCAGAAATCGGTTCAATCCCGGAAGTGTGCGAAAGAAGCTGATGTACCGTCACGTCTCCCCACGCGGTCGGCAGGTTGAGTAAATACTGCGACGCTTTATCGGCGGTGTGAAGCAAATTCCGCTGTTGCAGCAGTACGATCGCCCCCGCCGTGACCGTTTCGGTTAGCGAAAACAGAAGAAGCGGCGTCTCTGGCGTCATCGGTTGATGAGTGCTCCAATCCGCGTACCCGTACGCCTTGCGGAATATCGGTTTCCCGTCGACCGCCATGAGGACCGACCCGCTAAAGCGCCTGGCGCGAGCCCATGCCGTCATATAGGCGTCAGCCCTCACGTCAAACCCTTTGGGTACCACAAATGGCTTGGCGCCGAATGGTTGCGGCACGGTTTGCCCCGCCATCGGTTGGCTGGAAGCGGGTGCGAGCAACGAACTACTCAAAAGCCCTGCGCATAGGAAAGGAGCCCAGGCCATTTTATTATTATGAAGTTCCATCGCGGAACTGAAGACGTAAGCTCATTGACTTGCTAGGGCGGGAGAAGTTCCTACGGTGGTTGCCTGGCCCGGTTGCGTTCCCCTCAATCTCGCCGGTTACGCAAAGCATATTGACCCAAGCAAATCTACGCCTGATTGATGTTCGGTCATTACCACCAATCGTGGAAAACGGTAACGGTCCGAAGGCTCACGTGATGAACAACGGTTTGTAGCCGACCGAGTTCATCGCTCTGCGGCTACCGGCGCACGAGAACTTGCCTAAACGTATACTTGCCCCATGGCGATGCATCGGATTGACAAGGTTACGGAAAATCTCCACGGCTATTTTTCCCGCGACCTCCCGTCCATCCTGACGATCGCCTCCGGCGACACGGTGGAAAGCAGCGTCCCTGATGCCGCCTGGAACACCCGGTGCCGCCGACATGAAGCGGATACCCCGATCCAAATCGACAGAAAGGAGCCGGAAAAAGATCGCGGCCACTGCCTAATCGGCCCCATCCGAATCCAAGGCGCAATGCCCGGCGACACTCTCGAAGTCCAAGTTGAAGCCCTGAACGTCGGCGACCACGGTTGGAACCTATCCGGCGGCTGGGTCCACGAAGTCAACGAACGCTTCGGCCTGCCCGAGAAAACCAACCTCTACTGGAAGCTCGACCCCGTCGCCCTCACCGGAACGAACCAGCACGGCCACACCGTCAAGCTGCGCCCCTTCCTCGGCGTCATGGGAATGCCCATCGACGCTCCCGACGTCCAGCCCACGGCGCCCCCTCGCCGCACCGGCGGCAACCTCGACTGCAAAGAGCTCACCGTCGGCGCATCCCTCTTCCTCCCCGTAGAACTTGAAGGCGGCATGTTCTCCTTCGGCGACGGTCACGCCGCCCAAGGCGACGGCGAAGTCTCCGTAACCGCCATCGAGTGCCCGATGGACCACGTCCGCCTGAAGTTCATCGTCCACCGAGACAGGCCAATAAAGTTCCCCCGAGTCAGGATCGACGGCGCCTGGATCACCCTCGGCGTCCACGAAGACCTCAACGAGGCCGTCATGCTCGCCATCGACCACATGCTCGATCTCCTCACCGAAAGACTCCAAGTCGACCGGGGCATCGCTCTCGCCCTCGCCAGCGTCGCCGCCGACGTCCGCATCACCCAGATCGTCAACGGCGTAAAGGGTGCCCACGTCGTGCTCAAAGACGACGCAATCACGAGCCAAACCCCCCTATAATCGCAACCGTGGGACTTGCCGTCGACGTCGGGATCATCCTCCTCTACTTCGCCGCAATCTCGGCCATCGGCCTGATCATGGGCCGGCGGGAGAAAACCTTAAAGGGCTTCGCCCTCGGCGGACGTTCCATCCCCTGGTGGGCCGTCATGGCCAGCATCATCGCCGCCGAAACCAGCGCCGCCACCTTCCTCGGCGCCCCGACCGAGGGCTTCAAGAAACAAAGCCTTGCCTACGCCTTGCTAACCTTCGGCGTCATCATCGGCCGCTGGGTCGTCGCCCGCTGGTTCATCAAGCCGTTCTACATGTACCGGGTCTACACGGTTTACGACTACCTGGATATCCGCTTCGGCCCGCGTACCAAAAACTTCGTCTCCGGCCTCTTCCTCGTGATGCGGACCCTCGCCTCCGGCACCCGCCTCTTCATTCCCAGCATCGTGATGGTCCTCGCCTGGCAAGTCATGCAAAACGGCGGCCAACCCGTAGTCGTCTCCCAAAAGCCGGTCGACGCCGTAACCCCGTACCTGATCGCGATCGTTCTGCTCTCCATCCTGACCGGAATCTACACCGTCAAAGGCGGAATCAAAGCCGTCATCTGGACCGACGTCGTCCAGGCCGGTCTCATGTTCACCGCCGCCCTCATCGCCATGGGAACGCTCCTCTACAACATCGGCGGCTTCGGCGAACTCGTCCACCTGGTTCCCAAAATGGGCACGCTCCAGGGCTACTTCGTCTCCGGCTTCGACCGCGCCAGCATCCAAGACTGGCAAGTCGCCCAGAAAATGATCCCCGCCGGCGCCGATCCGCTACCGATGAATGCGCTCGGCTACCTCAAAGAAATCGTCACCAACGACTACACCCTGATCTCCGCCGTAATCGCGTCGACCGCCATGAACGTCGCCGCCTTCGGCACCGACCAAGACATGGTCCAGCGGCTCCTAACCTCCGAAACCGCCGCCAAAGCCCGCCGCAGCCTGATGGCCGCCGCCGTGATGGACATCCCCATCGCGGGCCTTTTCACCTTCATCGGAATCCTCCTCGTCGCCTACTACAAGCTAAACCCCGCCTACCAACCCAAGGCGCAAGCCGACGTCTTCGGCAGCTACATCCTAAACGTCATGCCAACCGGTCTTCGGGGCCTCGTCCTCGCCGGCGTCTTCGCCACCGCCATGGGCTCCCTCTCCGCCGCCCTGAACGCCCTCGCCACCAGCGCCACCAACGACTTCTACGTCCCCTTCCTCGCGCGTAAAGGCCCCGTCGATCAGTCCCAAATCCTGCGCGCCGCCCGCGTCTTCTCCGTCATTTTCGCCATCCTCATGATCATCGTCGCCGGCGCGTTCGCGTACCTCAAGGTCAAGAACCCCGACATCGGCATCATCCCGGTGGTACTCGGCATCGCTGGCTACATCCTCGGCCCCATGCTCGGCGTCTTCCTCCTCGGCATGTTCACCAAAGGCCGAGGCAACGACCAAGGCAACATTATCGCCCTCATCGCCGGCCTCCTCGCCACTTCAATTCTCGGCGACCTGCCCGGCAAAATCTCCCCCGCCTGGAGCCTCCACCTCGGTTGGCAAGTCTCCTTCACCTGGTTCGCCCTCATCGGCGCCGTCGCCGTCGTGTTGGTCGGCATCTGGTTCAAAACCTCGCCCGAAACCCTCGCCAAAGCCGAAGAGCAAGCGCAAGCCGCCGAATCCAACGACGACCTCCCCGTCTCCCTCCGCTAGCGATCCGCACCAGTAAAATGAACGGGTGCCCACCCGCCCCCGCGCCCAATCGGTCGAAGCCTGGCAAAACCGCCGCTTCGGCCTCTTCATCCACTTGGGGCTTTACTCCATCCCCGCCGGACACTGGAGCGGAAAGGAGATCACCGGCTACAGCGAGCAAATTCGCGCTCACGCCGGCATTCCCAAAGGGGAGTACGCTGAACTAGCCAACCAATTCAACCCCATCAAATGGGACCCCGACGCCGTCGCCAAGCTCGCCAAAGCCGCCGGCATGAAGTTCGTCGTCCTCACCGCCAAGCACCACGACGGCTTCAGCCTTTTCCACACGCAACAATCGAAGTTCAACGTGGTCGACGGAACCCCGTACCGACAGGACATCGTGAAAGGACTAGCCGAAGCATGCCGAAGGGAAGGGCTGGAGTTCGGCGTCTATTTCTCCACCATCGACTGGAACTTCGAAGGCGCGACCGGAATCGACTATGGCCCTGACGGAGGCGCCCGCAACGACAACTTCATCCCCGAAGCTCACGAGGAATTCAACGTCGCCCAGCTCAAGGAGCTGATGACCGGCTACGGCCCGATCTCCGAAGTCTGGTTCGACATGGGCCACCCAACCGAAGCGCAGAGCCGCCGCTTCGCCGACACCGTCCACGACCATCAAAGCGAATCGATGGTCAGCGGCCGCGTCTTCAACTATCAAGGCGACTTCACCGTCATGGGCGACAACGAGATCCCGCCCTACCCCCTCGAAGTCCCTTGGCAAGCGCCCGCCTCCATCTTCCACGAAACCTGGGGCTACCGCGAATGGCAGCGCCGCGACAACCTCGCCGCGAAAACCGCCGAACATCTCCGGAACTTCATCAAGGTCATCAGTCGAGGCGGAAACTACCTCCTCAACATCGGCCCAAGAGGCGACGGCTCCATCGTCGAGTACGAGGCCGACCTCCTCCACGCCATGGGGAACTGGATCGCCGCCCATGCGGAAGCAATCGAAGGCGCGAACCCGCAGCCATTCCGCCACCTAGAGTTCGGCGCCGCCACCTGGAAACCCGGCCGCCTCTTCCTCTTCGTATGGAATTGGCCCGCGGACGGAATCGCGCTCCTCCCCGGCCTCAAGAACAATCTCCTCAGCGCGAAACAACTCGGCAGCGGGGAAGTCCTCCAAGTCGAAGCAAACCAAGTCCACATTGGCAGTTTCGCCCCGCCGCCACCACTCGAAATCGGCAAAGTCTCGCCGCCGCCGCTACCCGTCGTCATCGAAGTCACCTTCGAAGGCGACCTAGAAGTCCTCCTCCCATCAATCGCCGCCGACTCCGTCGGTAACTTCAACCTCTCCGCCGCCGAAGCCGACAAGTTCTACCAGTACAACGGCGCCGGATACGACGACCCCCCAATCCTATACCGCCTCCGCTGGCACATCCAAGTCCAAGAACCCGGCTCATACGAACTCCAAATAGTGTCTCCGGAAACTAATCAACTCGATTCCCTGGACCTGCTCATCGGATCAAAACAGCAAAGGCTGCCGATCGCTACCTTGCAGTTACCAGTCTCCGAATCTCTGCCCGTCGAGGTCAGGTTGGCCAATCCTGACTTGCACGAAAGGATGCTCGAGTCGATCACCGCATGTGGACTTATCCCTCGCAAACTGGGTCGGTCGTCCGAATGAACGCAACACTTCTCACCCTGACCGTGCTCGTCCTGCGAACCCAAACCGCAAAGGTCGAATAAAACACCGTCGCCGAAGTAACCCTCAAGACGGACACCGCCTACGCGAACCCGTTCCAAGACCTAAACGTCGACGCCCTCGTCACCGACCCGAAAGGCCGCAGCGCCGCGTACCCGCCTACTGGGACGGTAACGGAATCTGGCGCTTCCGTTACTCCTCCGCCGTCACCGGAACCCACAAATTCACCATCGACACCGCCGACCCCCAACTCAAACAAACCACCGGCGCCATCGAAATATCCGCCTATATCGGCGACAACCCACTCTACAAACACGGCGCCATCGAGGTCGCTGGCGATCGCCACCACTTCGAATACGCCGACGGCGTCCCGTTCTTCTGGCTCGGCGACACCTGGTGGAAGGGCCTCGCCAAACGAATCCCGCTCGAAGGCTTCAAACAGCTCGCCGAAGACCGGAAAGCAAAGGGGTTCACTGTAGCCCAGATCGTCGCCGGACCCTACCCCGACGAACCCGCCTTCGATCCCCGCTGGGCCAACGAAGCCGGAATGCCCTACGAACCCGACTATCGCCAAGTCAACCCCGCCTACTTCGACCAAGCCGACATCCGAATGCGGGCCCTGATCGACAACCACATCGTCCCCGCGATCGTCGGCGGCTGGGGCTGGCACATGCCCGCCGTTGGCGTCGAAAAATTCATCCGCCACTGGCGCTACCTGATCGCAAGATACGCCGCCTACCAAACCCCGGCGTCACCCCCGGCTTCGCAATCCAAAGAGTAACCTTGCTCCAAAACCAAACCGCCCACCCACCCCGCCTCCCCCAAGACTGGATCCTAGTTCTAGAGCCGCTGCAATGATCGGTCGCGCAGGAAACTAATCGCCCGCCGACAATTCCCTTAATGCAGCCCGCCGGAGGCGCGTATGTATTCTCCCGTCAACCAAGACGACGCATCAGATGCCAAAAACACGACCACCGGCGAGATGTCGCCGGGCTGCCCGATTCTGCCAAGTGGCGTCTGGGAAACGATGCTATCTTCAAACGCGCTGCCGATGAATCCCGCTGTGTGTGCTCCTTCAGTTTCGGTCCCACCGGGAGCAACCGTATTGACTCGGACATGGCGTGAGGCAAGTTCCTTGGCAAGGACCTCGGTGAGCGTATCAAGCGCCCCCTTCGTGGAAGCGTAGACCGATGCGTTCGGGATGGGATTCGTGCTCACCACCGAACTGATGTTGATGATGCTTCCCCCACTGGCCGGGAAGTACTTCAGCGCTTCCTGCGTGGTCAAGATCGGCCCCAGCACATTCGTGTTGAACTGGCGATGAAACTCGTTTTCCGAAACCGCTTCAACCGGATCGAACTGAAACACGCCCGCATTGTTCACCACGACATCAACGCCACCAAAAGCGGATTTAGTTTCCGAAAAAACTCGCTGCACGTCCGCCGACTTAGCCACGTCTCCCTGCACCGCAAACGCCCTGCCGCCGCCCGCCACAATCTCCGCGACCGTCCGGTCGGCCCCATCCCGACTCGACGAATAATTCACCGCAACCGCCGCACCGGCCGCCGCCAGACTCTTCGCGATCGCCGCTCCGATTCCCTTTGACGCGCCCGTCACGATGGCCACTTTTCCCGTCAATTCGTTCATTTCCATTCTCCTGTCAAAGCGATCAACGCTTCGACGTTTAGATGAGTATCGAACAATGGAGCCCCGAAAGTCAAGGGTCCAAACAAGAAAACTAAATTTCCGCCAAACGGTCCAAATAGGCCCGCAGCACGTCGCGCTGAAGAACGAGGTTCGCGCACTTGCCCTCGCGGGTGATCTCGATCAGCCCCGCCGTCTCCAATTCCTTCATATGGTGGGAAACTGTTGCCGCACTGATGGGATGCGCCTGAAGAATGGCGCTGCAAGGCGTACATTCCTCCCGGGATCCAATCTCCTTAAGGATCTGAACCCGCCTCGGCTCCGCCAAAGCCCGAGCGATCCGCTCAAACTGGCGATCCGAAATCCGTTCATCCCCAGAGTTAGTCATCACCCTTAAGGTACGCCCGATTCGCCCCGAAAGTCTACGCCTGCACCTTCCATCAATGAAGAGGATGAAATACATCGTGCCTCGACAAACCAGGGGAAAAACAACCCGCCTTGTAGCCGGCGCACGAAGTCCGCCGTCCCCGGCGCTGCGGATGTCACCTCGCTAAGCCAATCGGCACTCGGCCCGTACTCCAACCCTCAAGTCGGAATCTTCAGCTTCAAGTACTCCGCCGAGACCGCAAATCCGAACCGCGCATAAAACCCCGCTGCTCTCCGCGTCGGAACCACCACCTCGACGCACCCCCGCTGCCTTGCTTCCTCCACCGCCGACGAAACCAAAGCCTGCCCAAGCCCCTTCGAACGCGCCGAAGAACAAACGGCCAGCTCAAGAATCTCCAGAATTGGCCCGCCCGCAAACAAAGTAGGGAACTGGTGCCCGAGCAAATAGCCCACAACCTCCGCCTCAATCTCAATCACCAGGAAAACCGAGTCAGATCGATTCAATAGAAGCGGAAAGTCCCGAAAGAACGAAGACCGCGCGACCGGATAAGAAGTAGCGAACTCGCGCGTCAACGCGAACACCGCTTCCGCATCCCGAGGCTCCGCCCGGCGAGGTAAGGCTTCCATCCGCTGAGCCTACCGCCCGACCCCGTTTGGCAGCCAACGCGCCAACACCTCGCGCAACCCGTCGATCGTAAACGGCTTGCTCAAGTAATCGTCCATCCCCGCCTCGAAACACTCGTCTCGCTCCCCCAACAAAGCCCCGGCAGTAAGGGCGACGATCGGCGTGCGCCAATCGCGAACCGCCTCCCGGCGACGAATCTCCCGCGTCGCCTCCAGTCCGTCCAAGACCGGCATACGGATGTCCATAAGAACGACGTCGTAACGCCCACTTTCCCACCTTTCGATCGCCTCGGCCCCGTTGCCTGCCAGATGGACCTCAAAGCCAAGCTTTTCGAGCACGTGGCGCGAAACCATCGAGTTCACCCGATTATCGTCCACCAAAAGCGCCCGTCGGCCGTCAAAATCAATCGACGAGGAAAGGGGGCTTCGCAAGGGAATCTCCTCGCATTCGACCAACGGCAAAAGAACGACGAACCTGCTTCCAGCGCCAAACTCGGATTCGACCGTGATCGTCCCGCCGAGCAATCGGGCGATACCCCGGGAAAGGGTAAGTCCTAGTCCCGTGCCTCCGGACATTCGCGAATCTGTCGTCGCCTGCTGAAATCGGTCAAAGATGGCATCCAATCGATCGGCGGGAACCCCAATTCCTGTATCTTCAACCGAAATCTCGATCTCGGAAGCCTTCACGCCGACAACCACCCGAATGGAACCCGCCTCCGTGAACTTCACCGCATTGCCTACGAGATTCGCCACAATTTGCTTCAGTCTCGGGCCGTCCGTAAGTAGTGTCTTCGGAAACGAATGATCGACCAAAACGCTCAGTTCTAAACCCTTCTCCCGAGCTTGACCCTGGTAAAGCCTCACGGTTTGGGCAACGAGCTCTCCCACATCGCAGGGCCGACGGTCGATCTGCATACTCCGCGACTCCATCTTGGACAGGTCGAGAATATTTCCGATCACGCTGACCAAAATGTCGCCGCTGCCGATGATATCGTCCACGTAAGCCCGCTGGACAGCGTCCAAAGGCGTATCCGTGAGCATCCGCGCCAGTCCGAGCACTCCGCTGATCGGCGTCCGAATCTCATGGCTCATGTTCGCCAAAAACTCTGACTTTGCTCGGTCCGAACGCTCCGCGCTCTCCGCCGCGACTCTCAATGCCTCTTCGATCCGATGCTCGGCCGTGACGTCCCGTATCGTCAAGACCGCCCCGTCGCCGCTCGGAACAATGCGTCGAGCAAACAGGAAGCTTTCACCATCTTTTTCCAACCGGCACAGATCCTCGAACCTCACTTTGCGCTCGGTCGCTTCCAGCAGCGCGGCGCCTAGGCCCGCCATTTGCGGAACCATCTGCGTCTCCGAGTACATGATGACCGCGCCCAGTCTCATGTTCAGAAGCCGCGCGCCGGCTTCGTTGCGGTATTCATTGAGAAAGTCGATGCATCGAAGTCCGACGTCCCGCTTGATATCGAAAATAAAGAACGCGTCTGGATATCCTTCGATCCCGTCTTGAAGTCGGCTTGCGATCCGGTGGCTGACTACCCGCACTACCGCATCGCTGTTCGAAATCATTCCCTCGAAATGCCCTTTCCGGTCTTCTCCGGCATTCTCCTGATCGAGCAGCCGTTGCTTGCGGTCGATTTCGCCGCTTTTTTGGTACATCCACGCAAGGGAGGCGCTTATGTGGGCCGCCAAACCAATCGCGCCCTGTGCCTCCGCATCGGCGATGGCGGCTTGGAATAACCGTTCGGGCTCTGCCGCAGAGACGGGGTCGCCGATCGGCATCGTGTACGCCATCGAGCGCGCCAGCGAGTACTCGCCTTGAATGCGTCCCCAGAAATCGCCTGTAAACTGACACCACTCGATCGCCCGTCGTATCGTCGCCTGGACTCCCTTTCGGTAGCCCTGATCGGTCGCCGCCGAAGCCGTGATCGCTAACATTCGGCCTGCATAAAGAAACGACTGGTGCTCCACCGCGCTTGCCATTGCGAGCTCGATTTCCGCCATCGAATCGAGGTACTCGCCGAGCGCACACAGGGTGACCGCGAGTTCGATGCGCGAGAGTATCTCCATCTCGTACTCGCCGCACGATTCGAACAGGGAAATCGCGGACCGCAACTGCTCGGAAGCCCGTCTATGCTCATCCGCTTCGCCGGTAATCCCCGACATCAGGTAAGCCGCCCGCGAAAACTTGCACAGAGCGCGAAGAAAGGGATCGTCCGAGTCGCCGACGACGAGGCAAAGCTCGTCCAAATGGACCTTCGCCTCGCGTGCCGCGCCTACCGACATCTCGGCCGTACACTGCAGCGCCAAGGCTCGCGTAAAATTTCGGGTATCGCCTACCGCCGAAGCGATGCCTCGCGCCACGTTTGACTGTTCCAACGACTCCCGATACGCCCCCGTATAATCGAGAAACGCCGCCCACCGAAGCCGCCAATCCGCCGAACCGTCGTCCCGCGCGGAGAGGAGCGATTCGCGAACCGTCGCCTCGCTGAGCCGACGCCGAGGATCGGCAAGGTCGAGGTTTCTCGGGTTGCCCGCCTGGAACGACGAGAGCTTGCGGAAGTCAAAGAGATTCAATAAGCCCCAATCCGCACCCTCCGCGGTATTCTCATAGTACTCGCTCCCCCCATGCCTTTCGGTCGCAATAGCTGACCAGCCCGCAACTCAAACCTCTTGCGGACGTTCGTCCAACCAAAGGGAGCGGCGAGTTCCATGCGTAGCCGTGAGGCCAACTGCCGCTCTAACCCTGAACCCCATCAGTGCCTTCGATGCCTCGCGACGCCTGAATCAAGTCAACGAACACATCGAGAATCTCCGGATCGAAATGCGTGCCCGCCTGAGACTTGATATGATCCAACGCTTTGTCGAACGACCACTTGGGCCGATACGGCCGATCCGACCGCAGTGCGTCCCATACGTCCGCCAAAGCAAAAATGCGCGCAGACAGTGGGATTTGCTTTCCCTTCAGTCCCCGCGGATACCCGGTCCCATCCCACTTTTCATGATGACAATACGGGATGTCGATCGATCGCCGCAGAAACTCGATTGGCGCGAGAATCTCAAACGCGTGCTCCGCATGTTTGCGCATGATGTGCCACTCCTCGGGAGTTAGCGCGCCCGGCTTGTGAAGGATCGCGTCAGGAACGGCCAACTTTCCAATGTCGTGTAGCAAGGCGCCGCGTCGAAAATGGGGAAGTTCCTCCCGATTGACCTTCATGGCCCGTGCGATCTGCATGGTGATCTCGGTTACGCGGCGGCTATGCCCCTCCGTTTCCTTGTCGCGGAGGTCCAAGGCGCGTGCCCACCCTTCGAGCGTTTCGTCGTACGCCGAAACAATGTCCGACCTCGACCGCTCCAAATCCTCAAAGAGTTGGGCGCCGTCGATCGTGACCGCCAACTGGCCGGCCAGCGCCTCCAAAAAACGCGAGACGCTTACACTGTGATGCTTGACGACGAGAACTCCCTTGACGAACCCTTTCGAAATCAGCGGAACCGCTTCCACAATTCCGATTCCTCGGGCGTGTGTAGCCGTGGAAGGTCGTTCGACCCGTACCCGGTTACGAACCGCGAGTTCGGCCAAGGCAAGACGAGGGTCTGAATCCGTCGGCAAACCAGTGGCAAGTTCGGGATTTTGTTGGGGGCCGTAACACAAATAAATGTCGGCCGCGACCACGTCGTCCATCGCCCGTATCTCACCTACAACGATCTCAAGTGTAAGTCGCAGGTCGGCTGAGCTGGAGATCGCGACATCGATGCGTCGAAACGCCGTTAACTGAGCCAATCGATCCGCTAGTTCTCGCTCGGTCTCCTTGCGATCGGTAATGTCCCTGGCAATAATCGCGAGACTTTGAATTGCACCGTCCTCGCTCTTGACCGTAAACGCACGGCATTCGCATGGAATCGGCTTGCCCGTGACCTGGTTCTTGAACAGAAGTTCGCCTCGCCACTCGCCGGTCGCCATGTTGGCGGGCAGCACGACTTCCGAAGCGTACTGATGGGAGTCGCCGTGAAGAAAGTCAAACATGTTGAGGTCCGACAACACTGCCGATTCCTCAAGCCCGATCATACGTCTGCCCGCCGGATTCACCGTCTGATGAACGCCTTCCAAGTTGACTGAACCGATAAAGTCCGGACTGTTCTCAACCAGAGCGGCGAGAAGTTCTCTTTCTTTTGCCGCCGCCGCCCGCGCCGTGATGTCAAGTTGAGTGCCGATGCCGCGAACGACTTCGCCGGCCTCATCGAGTTGGAACTTGCCCTGAACCTCGCGGCCCCGAAGATTGCCGTCCTTATCGAAGATGTGATAGCGCATCGAGAACGGATCGCCCGTTTTGAGCGCATTTGCAATCACCGCTTCGACGTTCGCCCTGTCGCTAGACTGTATGCTCGGAAGGGTGTCCTCGAAAACGAACGGTTGGACCGACACCGTTGGCTGCGTCGCCTCGTTTTCCATGGAGACTCGGGTCACGCGCTTGGTGACGGCGTCCCAGTCCCAGACTTGAAGCTGAGCGGCGCCAAGGGCAAGAACCAAACGCTGCTCGCTGAGTGATCGCCGGGTGATTTCTTCTTCCAGCTGAGTAATCTTTTGCGCCAACTTGTCTGTCAAAAGCCGTCGATGCTCAGTTGCGAATGCAACGTCGGTAAACGCCTCTACTACTGGTAGTGGCGCGGCAATCGCCGCCTCGGCGGTAGCCAACAGGACCTCAACCTCGGCCGGCCGACGCAGAAAGCAAAAGGCTCCGGCACGGCGTGCAAGCTCTGCCGCTTCGGCCTCAAGGTATGTCGCCGTGTAAACGACGACCTGAATTTGGCAAAAACGCGGGTTGCTCCGAAGGCTACGAAGAAACTCGTAGCCGTCCATGTTCGGCATGACGAGATCGGTAAAGATTAAGTCGGGTACTTGATCCTGCATGACCCGGAGCGCATCCTGTCCATCGGAGGCCTCTAGGAGGTCATAGCCCACGTATCCGAAGAGCGTGGTTAAAAGCTCCCGGTTGACCGCGACGTCGTCGACGACGAGAATTGTTGCCAAAGTATTTATCCTCTATTCAGAGGTTGCTTCGTTTCGATTCCGCGCTTGAAAGCGGAACCGCCCTGGCCATAGACTCGTCGCCTTTCCTCAGCGAAGCTTCGATCTGGGAGACAAAGTTCTCCGGCTCGATCGGCTTTGAAAGATACGCGTCGAAGCCCGACGCAAGGATTTGCTCGCGGTCGCCTACCATTGCGTAGGCCGTCACCGCGACCAACGGTATGGAAGCAAGTTCCGGGTTTCCCTTGAGCTGCCGTGCGACATCGACGCCGGACATGCCGGGCATATGAATGTCGCACAAAATCAACTCAGGTCGTTGCTCGCTGGCAACGCGAAGCCCGTCAGCTCCATTCGTAGCGGTCGTAACGAAGTGCCCGAAGGCCCGGAGCAGATAGGACATAAGATCCAAATTCTCGGGGTTGTCTTCGATCAGGAGAATGTGCGGCATCAAGCGAACTCCATCGGTAGGAATAGCGTGAAAGTGCTCCCTTTGCCTAGTTCGCTCTCGGCCGTAATGTCGCCACCCATCAGGGACGCCATCATCCGGCTCAGGTGAAGGCCGAGACCGGTGCCCTCTACGTCTCGACGGCGGCCGCTAAACTGCGAGAACGGCTCGAAGATCCGGGCATGATCTTCATTTCCAATTCCAATCCCGGTGTCTGTAACCCGGAACGCCAAATGCTCCTTCCCGTCCAGGGTCACCGGTTCCACGGTCACCTCGATGCTCCCCTGTTCCGTGAATTTTATCGCGTTGTTGGTGAGATTGATAAGGACCTGATTTGCCATTCGGCGATCCGTCAATATGCTTGTGATTCTTGGATCGACTTGCGCAAACATTTGCAAGCCTTTCCCCTCTGCCAGTGGGCGCAGCGTCCCGAGCAAGAGGTCGACCAAACTGCCCACGTCGATGAGTTCAGGATGCAAATCTACGTGACCAGATTCAATTTTCGCCAAATCGAGCAGGTCGTTGATGAGCGATAGTAAGTGATTGGCGCTCGTCTTGACCGTCCGAAGCTGTTTCTCCTGGTCCGGGGTGAGCGGGCCAGGCAACCTCATGAGCAGCGTTCCCGAAAAGCCGATGATCGCGTTAAGCGGAGTCCGCAGCTCATGCGACATGCTCGCCAAGAAGCGATCTTTGGCCTGGTTCGCCCGCTCCAACTCGATGTTCTTTTCCTGAAGGGCGTGCTCGACTCGCTTGCGATCGGTGACGTCGCGAATGGCGGCCGTCGCCAGGGCTCCGTCTTCGGTATCCAGCGGACTCAGGCTGATTTCCACCGGGAACTCGGTTCCATCCTTTCGCAGGCCATAAAGATCGAGCCCCGCTCCCATCGGCCGGACCCGCGAAGCCTTGAAATACCGCTCGCGATGATCAGGATGCCGGCTCCGAAGCCGCTCCGGCACCAGCATCTCGACCGCTTGGCCAAGCATTTCTCCCCGCGAGTACCCGAACATTCGTTCGGTCTGGGAATTGACCAACTGGATTTTGCCGGACGCGTCAACGATCACGATTCCGTCCGGCGCCGACTCCAGCAGACCACGAAACCGTCTTTCTGCCGCCGACTCTACGGCCGTCTCCCGAAACAAGAGGATATGCCCCAGGTTGGTTCCGTTGGCGTCTTTCCATGTGGACAAGAAGACGTGGGTCGTAAAGCACTCGCCATTCGAACGGACAAACTCCAACCAGTCCCGCGTGGCGCCCTTCGGTTCCGACAACGTTAGCACCGCGTCTGCCGGTCGCCTTGCGAAAGTTGGTGCAAGAATGGCATCCAGCGACACTTTCTGCACGACATCCTCGGCGCTCAACCCAAAGATCTGTTCCGCGCCGTGATTCCACAGAACGATAGTCCTGTCTAGATTGACAGCAATTAAGGCGCAACCCGACAGGGACCCCAGGACACTTTCTGATAGTCCTTCGACCCCTACCATTTGCGGTTCACGTAATTTATGCTCCTTTTGTCCTTCGGTGGCACCTGTCACGGATTCTTTTGCCGTTAGTTCATCTTACGCCTACCCCCGGAGCGATTTACCGGGTGCAGGGGTGAACTTGTCGTGTAAATAGCTACTGTCACGGATTCCGCTTCTGGTTGGGACTAACGCCCTGGATGGCCCTTCCGCGAAGCTCGAACGGGGCTCCGCTAGGCGCTGCTCTCGAGGCGGTTTCCAAGGCTTCGACACCTCGGGCGCACGGCACGCGTAAGCTAGTAAATAAGAATGGCCAAATCGCTCGAAAACGTCCTCGTCGTCGCCATCTCCTCCCGAGCCCTCTTCGACTTCGAAGAGGAAAACCAAGTCTTCGCCGACGATCAACGTCCATTCGAGCAGCGGGAAGCCGCCTACATGGCCCTACAAAAGGAGAGACTAGACGTCCCCGCCGAACCATGCGTCGGATTCCCGCTCTGCCAAAAGCTCCTCATGATGAACGAGCCGGGCGACCAACGCACCGAGATCGTGGTCCTCTCCCGAAACGACCCCATGAGCGGCATCCGAGTCTTCCGCAGCGCCATGCAATACGACCTCGCGATCACGAGAGGTGTCTTCGTAAGCGGCGGCGACCCCTATCCTTATCTCAAGCCATTGGGGGCAAAGCTCTTCCTCTCCGCCAACCCCGAAGATGTTAAGAGCGCCCTCGCCCTCGGCTGTCCCGCCGCCACCGTCTTCCCCCGCGCCGCTGGCGCCGACGCCAATCTCCACGAACTCCGAATTGCCTTCGACGGTGACTCCGTCCTATTCAGCGACCAAGCCGAGCGCGTCTATCAAACCGAAGGCCTCCACGGCTTCATGGATCATGAGGTCTCCCGCTCGTCCGAACCCCTGCCCGCAGGTCCCCTCCAGCCCTTTCTCCTGGCCCTCCACAAGCTGCAATTCTCTCTACCCAAAGACGCCCCCTGCCGAATCAAAACCGCCCTCGTCACCGCCCGAGGCGCCCCCGCCCACGAACGCGCAGTGCAAACCCTGGTCCAATGGGGCGTAAGAGTCGATCACGCAATCTTCTTGGATGGCTTAGAAAAGCGCCCCTTCCTCGAAGCCTTCCAACCCGACATCTTCTTCGACGACCAAATGGTCCACATCGAACCCGCCAAAGCCACCGTCCACAGCGGCCACGTCCCCAACGGCGTGGTCAATGAAACCCTCGAAACCGAGTCATTGATCCTGAGTTAATTGATCGGGGGACTATTAGGTCGATGCGGCTCAGGGGTTAGGGCACCGGCGATCGGTTGAGCCCATCGCAGGGCTGAAGGTCCGTCCCACTTTTTTCGTCCCTATAGGGACCAGAAAAAATGATGACGGTTGCGAACGGCCGTTCGCAAAAGCGAAAGTCCCCACAACGTTGTGGGGCAATTGGTCGAAAGCGGGGGTTGCCAAGCCCGCCGGACACCCTACGGCACTCTCCGAAGTGCAACAGATGGCTGCCTCGGAGCATCGCTTAAGCGATGCAAGAACTTAGCCGGTGGTCGAAGGCGAAGCCGCAGACCTCTGGTAAAGGTGGCCCAATGAGCCGAAGCCACCCCCTAACAAATCAATCCCTTCACCGAAGATCCGCCGTGTCCCGGCGGGTTCTCGCCGACCCACCGCTCGTCAAGCGGCTCGCTCGCCAACTGATACCGAGAATCCGAAGAAAACCGGATCTCATTCGACCCATTGTCCAAAGACCCGTGCGTCAAATAGACGCTAAACGTCAGCAAATCGCCCATCCGATACTCCCGCGCCGTCAAAACCCGACCCCCAAGCCAGTGACGAACTGACGGCATACTCTCGCCCAAAGAACCGAAGCTCGGCAAACCCATTTCCGTCAACGGATTGCTCCCCGGCTTGTTCTGACAAATCGTATCGACGTCGTGCGTGCAATACCCCTGCCGCATCTCCTCGTTCCGATGCGACCCCTCCACCACGATCAAGCCGCCAACGTTGAGCGGAACATCCCCCAGCGGAACCCAAGCCGTATACAACTGCTTCGTCCCCCGCCCCATAAACACCACGTCGCAATGCGGCTGCGTCCCCTTCCCCGGAGCCACCGCGCGAAGCCAGGTGTAGTCAAAATGCGTCGCCTCGCCCCCCAAAAGCCGCGAGTAAAACCCCATCATGCGTTCGCCGTAAATGACGCGCTCCAAGGCCTCCCGAGGCGCCCCGCGGCTCACAATATCCGGCCGGAACGCCACCTTCGCATCCGTCGCCGCAATCGCCTCCTCCACCGGATAAGCCGGATCCAGCAACCCTTCCGCCGCCAACACCTCGCAAATCCGCAACCGAGCCTCCCGAACATCCGCCCGGTTCAAAAACCCCGGCAAATACAGATACCCGTCCGACTCCATCCGCCCCCGAAGCGCTTCGACGTCGCCCAGCGCATCGTTACTCTCCCGCAAAAACCCAAACGCCTCTGGACTCAAATCCAACTCAACCTGACCGGAAGTAAGCCGAGGCAGCGTCTCCATCATCGACATACCCCCATTCTAAGCCCGAACTCTCCGCCGGTGCTGTAAATTGGAACCTATGTCCCTCGCCCTCCTGATCGCTGCCGCCCTCACCCAACAAACCCCGCTGTTCAACCAAAAGGTCCAAGACTCCGACCCGTTAAGAACCGAACAGGCCAGGGAACTCCAAGCCTACATAAAGGCAATGGCGCGTGACAAAACCCGTCTAAACGCCCTCTTCAAACCCGATTACTCTTCCCCGAAAGCCTTCACGGAATCCGCCAAAAGACTAAAACAAAGGTTCGCCGAGAGCATCGGCTACCCACCCCCCGGCGGACCCGTCACCGAGAAACCCACCTTCACCCAAATGGGAGAAGATGAACTCGGCATCTACTACCGCGCCCAAATCCCCATCCTCCCCGGCGTCAATGCCGAGGGAATCTACATCGCCCCCAAACATGCCAAAGGCAAAGTCCCCCTGATCATCGCGATGCATGGTGGAGGAGGTTCCCCCGAGGTCGCCCTCTTCAACGGCGGCTCGAACTACCACGATATGGTCCGGGGCGGCATTAAACGGGGCTACGCCGTCTTCGCCCCCCAACACCTTTTCAGCGCCACCGGCTACCCCGGCGACATTCGGCAAAAGACCGACGCCGACCTAAGGCTCGTCGGCACCAGCCTCACCGCCATCGAGATCGCCAAGATCACCCGAAGCCTCGACGTCCTCCTCAAGCGCCCGGAGATCGACGCGAAGCGGGTCGCCATGGTCGGCCTCTCCTATGGCGGCTACTACGCCCTCGTAACCCCCGCCCTCGACCCAAGAATCAAAGTGGCCGTCTCAAGCTGCTACTTCGGCGTCCAAGAATATCGCTACGAGCGGAACGAGTTCATCGGCGTCTCCGATTTCGCCTTCCCCGACCGCTTCAGCCTCCTCCGAGACCCCGAGGTCGCCGCCCTCATTTGCCCCCGCCCCCTCATGATCCAAGCCGGTAAATCCGACGACGATCCTCACCGCGCCATGGGCGTCCGCCTCGCCCCCGAAGTCGCAAACTACTACAACCGACTGGGCCAAGGCGAGCGCTTCAAGTTCGACCTCTTCGACGGCGGCCACGAATTCAACGACGCCACCGCCTGGGCATTCATCGAGAAATACCTATAGCGTGTTAACCGCGCGCGCCGCCAACAAGATCACGATCGCCAAGCTGATGAGACTCTGCGTCATCATCAGCGACTTGGCCCACTTGGACAGCGCCCCCGTGTCGGCGGGCGACAGTGCCGTGCTCGTATTAAACGCCAAAAAGAGATAGTCGATAAACCCCGGCTCCCAATCCACCATATCCGTCGCCTTGAGCGTCTCCTCGTCCATCGCCATCTGGGGAAAGAAGAAGGCCCCTTTCCGGTGCCCGGGGATGACGCTTCGTGCATGCGGACCGCCCGCATCCAACCGCCAATACCAAATCGCGAAGACGAGCACGTTGCAAAGCCAAAGCAGTGCGGCCGAGGTAAAGACCTCCTTCCCCTGAATCTTGGCGTTGAGCGTTTGCTGAATCAAAAGCACGACCGCGCTGAGCATGAAAATGGTCACCAGCACCGACATAACCATGCCAAGCATTCGGGTAGCGGACGCCAGCCGATAATGCTCCGCAATCCGCCCGGGAATAAGCAAAACCAGCACCAACAGCGCCGGAAGCCACGTGGGTCCCAACGTAAGCGTTTGCGGCAGCGCCCAGTGCAGGGCCACGACGCAAATGAACGCCACGATCATCGGCCACCGGTCGTTCACCCCGGAAAGGGGCGTAAACGATCCCTGATCCTTCAATTCGCTAATGGCGACTCCAGTATATGCACGGTTACATCCTACTCCCGGAGTTGGCCGGAATCGCGTATTGGGAAATCGAGTTGACCTTACCCATCGCATCGCGCTCAACGCAAAGGATCACCGACTTCGAACCCGCCTCGAGATACAGCGTAAAGCTCCGCTTTCCCTGCGGCACTTTCCGAACGAACTTCGCCCCCGCTACCCCAAGTTTCTTGAATTCCGAGGCCGCTCCCTCCGGATCGGCCGCCAGGTCCTTCATAGCCGCATCGGTCAACAACCCCGTAACTAGCTTCTTGGCCACTACGCTATCAACGATCCCCTGAACCGCAACCAGCAATTCAGGCTCGGGGTCGGGCGCCGGATTCCACTCCGGCAACTTATAATCTCGGATCACCATCGTCCCGATCACCTCGCCCACCCATGGCCGAGCATCCCAAACCCCAATGTTGGTCAGCATCACCACGGTAACGTCGTCATCGAGAAAACGAGTCAGCTGCGCCGACGCATCCGCCCAGCCTCCCGAGTGTTTCTCGATTCGATGCGGCAAACTCCCGCTGAGAAAGACTCCAAGTCCATAGCCAACCGTGCTCATCCCCTCCGCCCAAGCCGGATCGCCGCCCTCAAGTACGGCCGGAATCAGCATCTGCCTTCGGCTCGCCGGTTTCAGAATCCGGTCATGCTTCAGCGCCTCCGACCATTGGTTCAAGTCGTCGGCCGTCGAAATAAGGCCCCCGCTGCCGAATCCCATGACATCCGTGAGCATAGGGGCGTTTTGATTCCGCTTAGAAGCCTCGTCCCAGCGATACCCCCGAGCCCGGTGTTCAATCACGGTCGCCATCCCATTCGGATGCGTATCCTTCATTCCCAACGGATCGAAGATCCGCTTCTGCATGAAGGAGTAGTACGCCATTCCCGATGCTTTCTCAATCACCTTGGCCAGAAACCAGTAACCCGCGTTCGAATAGGTCCACTCCTCTCGCGGCTTCGGCAGGACAAGTGAGCCAAATCCCTTAGCCACCTGATCAAACGGCTTCAAGTAGATGTCGTCCGAAACTTGCTCGCCGATCCCGGAAACATGCTGCATAAGATCGCGCACGGTAATCGCGGCCCAACTCTTCGGAACCTCGGGGACAAACTTAGCGAGCGAATCGTCCAAGCTGAGCTTCCCATCCTCCGCCAGCAACAAGACCGACACCGCCGTAAACTGCTTACTGATCGAGCAGATCTCGAAGAGTGTGTTCCGGCGCACCGGCGTGCGCTGCTCCAGGTCCGCAAAGCCATAGGTTCCAAACTTCTGAACCCGTCCGCCCTTGTAAACCGCCAGCACCATCCCCGGAATATGGTTCTCCGACATCTGCTTCCGCGACCAGTCATCAACCTGATCCGCGCACGCCGTCAAAGGGAGCAATAAGCAGGTAAGGCCAAACAGTTTCCGCGCAAACACGCAGGAAGTATAGTGCGGTGAAGCTATTGGGTTGCACCCTCCATCGCGTACTCGACCCCTTGCTCCGCCGTCATCCCTCGACCATCCATCCAAGCCGTCGCGAACGCATCCTCGCCAAGTGCATCGCGGACCGCCTCGAGTGTTCGCCGGTACTCATCCTCGTGGCCGGCCGGAACGCCCCGCCCCATGTCGACACATACCGCTTCCGCCGCGCCAAGTAGGCGCGCCGCGCGCTCCATGTGACCTTCAAGCGCGGCAAGTCCAGAATAATCCTCGAATGACTGGGCGATCGCCAACGTATCCCCCCGATGAACTCGCAAGCTCAAGCTTTCCCCATACGAAGCCTTGGCCCCGTCAAAGTCTCCGTCTTCTCGGGCCCAGTGTCCCATGAGTCCCAGCACGTGGATAAGAAAGAGCCCGCCGGTCTGCCGGTGCAACTCTATACTCTCTCGCAAGAGGCTGCTTGCCGTGTCAAAGTCTCCCTCATACCGCGCAACCACGCCAAGTCCGTAAAACACATGCGCAATGCCGTCTTTATCGTGCAAGTCTTTCCGGATTGCCAGGCTCTCCTCCAGCAGCTTTCTCGTCTCACTGTAGTTGCCCTTGGCACTAACCAGCGATGCCAAGTTATCGAGGCTTTGGGCAATACCTAACTTATCGCCCAGCGCCTGCCGAATCCCGAGACTCTCCCGGGCAAACCCCCCCCCCGCCATCCAAGTCGCCCACGGCATACGCCAAGTACGTGAGGCCGACTAGAGAATTCGCGGCGCCCCGGTGATCCCCAAGGCCCCGCCGAATCGCGAGACTCTCTTCGAATTGAGCCTTTACCGCCGCGCTGGGATCTTGCGTGACCCGGGCGAACGCAATGTTGTGCAAGGACTCGGCGATCCCCGCTCGATCTCCGAGTTCGCGACGAATCGCGAGCCCCTGCTCGTAGAGGGGCAGCGACTCCGCATAGTAACCCCGAGACGCGGCGAGACGACCAAGACGATCATGGGAGGCAGCAACCCCCGCGCGATCATCCGATTCCCGATAAACCTCCAAGCCATCCTGAAGAAGGGTCTGGGCCGCGTCGTAGTCTCCTTGGACGTAGGATAAGACTCCCGCTCCGTGCAGGGCCCTGCCTCGTTCCGCCGTCGGGACCGAGGCATCGCAAAGTTCCAACGCCCGTGCCAGATATCGACGCCCGAGGCTCAGATATCCTCGTACCTCCCAGAATGGCCACAGCGCGCCCACAAGCTTAAGCCCGGCTGCCGCACTTCCCCCGTCCTTACCGCACCATTCAACCGCAGCGCAAAGGTTTTCGTGCTCGGATTGGAGCCGGCTTACCCAAGTAATCTGTGCCGGTCCCGCCAACTCAGGCTCCGCTTGCCTCGCCAAAGCCACAAAAAAGTCTCGGTGGCGTCCCAACACCAAGTCTCTTTGCCCCGACTCGATCAGCCGCTCTTCGCCATATTCTCGGATCGTCTCCAGGATAGAAAACCGCATCCCGTCCTCGTGGTCCGCCACCCGGATGAGAGAGTTGTCTAGCAACAAGGACAGCAGTTCGAGCGGTTCCTCCTCGCCCAGCGAACTGACCGACGCCGCTCCGGCTAGTGTCCACCCGCCCCGGAAAACCGACAACGCGGCCAAAAAGTTCTGCGCCGACTCCGGCAGCAAGCGGTAGCTCCAGTCCAAGGTGGCCCTAAGGGTTTTGTGGCGAGAAATCGCGTCGCGCCGCCTGGATACTAAGAACTCAAGCCGATCCGACTGAACCAGTTCCAGAATCCGAAATGGCGAATGGGCCCCCACTCGTGCCGCCGCCAACTCGATGGCCAATGGGAGGCCTTCGAGAACTTCGCAAAGGGCCGTAACCGCCGAAGCGTTACGCGCCGTCAGCTGAAAATCGGGCTGGGCCGCTTGAGCACGGTCAACGAATAAGGCGATGCTCGGAACCACCAGAAGTGCCTCCGGCGTGGTCGCTTCGGCGGCCGTGGGCAAGGGTGCTAGTTGGTATTCGCGCTCACCCTCAATGAGTAGGCGTTGTCGAGACGTGACCAGTAACTTTACCGAGTCCGTACTTGCCAGCAGATCGCGAATTCGGAAGGCGCCCGTCGGGATAAGCTGTTCAAAATTGTCGAGCACCAGCAGGGTGCTGGGCCGGGAATCGAGGACGCTCGCCAGTTGCTCGACGCCCTCTTCATTTGCAGTGGCAGCCACGCCCAGCGCGCGCAAAATAACCTCAAAGACCCGCTCCGGATCAGCGACCGATCCAAGCGAGACAAAGACGGCGGTCGCCCCGCCGGCTGCTTTGCTCTCCACTGCTTGAGCGGCGACTTCTACGGCAAGGCGCGTCTTACCCGTCCCTCCTGAACCCGTCAGCGTGATCAAGCGCGAACGCGGGTGGCTAAGCATCTGAGAGAGACGATCCACTTCTTCCGCCCGCCCGAAGAACCGGGGTTGTCGTCCTCAAGAGAAACTCTGGGCCAATGAGCCGGTTGCGAGAAGTGATCCGGTCGCCATCCGGCTCGAAGTCGTTTACCAATCTCCTTTGGGTGTCCGGAATAACTTGGGGATGATCCACCACACGCCCGTTTCGGGGAACGTCGATGCCAACCTCCAAGTCGGGATCTAGACCTCCATTCTCCAAATGCGCAGCAAGACGTTGAAAGTCCGCTGGTGGCGTTGTCCTCAACTCCTCCCGCAACCGTAATTCCCATGACCGGTACGCCTTGAGGGCCTGCGGGCCTTGGCCCGACGCCATCAGCGCTTGCATTAAGTAGCGCATGGCGCTCTCGCCCAAAGGGTCGGCATTGGCTGCCCGCTGCGCATACATCAATGCCATGACATGCTTTCCAGTGGCAAGCAACAAGCCAACGAGTCTGCACAACGCGTCAACGTACTGACTTTCCACCCGAAGGGCTTGCGGCGCAATCCACTCGTCGTAGAACCCGGGCAGCAAAGCGCCTTGATACTTCTCGGCGACTTCGAGCAAGAAGGCCAATCGCTCCGCGTCGTTGAGGTGGTCGCCATCCGCCTTCCGAAGCGCTGCGTCGAATTCAAGCACGTCGACCGTTACCGCCGCCGGATTCAGGCGCGCACTGAAGCGGTCCGCCACGATCACACTCCCCGGCGGCACTCCCGGCGGTTCAAGCTGGTGGCGCAAAAATGACAGCGCCATACTCAAGTTGTGCCGCCCCGCCTCCAACTCGGTTTCCGGCCAAAGGAGATCGACAAGCCTTTCACGCGGCTGAGCGGCGGGGTGAAACGCCAAAAAAGCCAGCAGGGACGCGGACTTCTGAGTCCGGAATCGTCGGACTCGTCCCTGTGGTCCGTGTGCGGCTAGTCCGCCGAGCAGTTGTATGGTCCAAATCAAAGTCCTGCACCCAATCTGTCCGCCGAAGGCTCCCACCCACAGATTCTTCCGAATTTCAGTAGCCGGCAAATGCTCGCCGACCAACGCCACGAACCCAACGTATCCTCGTCTACGAGCCATTAACCCTGAAAATTATCTGCCCGTATTGCAACTCAGAGAGTTTGTAGAGAGACGCGGTTCAAATTGCGGACTATGCAAACATCCGCCAAGGTCGGCCTCGATGCCCTTCTCACCCCTGACAGAAGCGTTCTGCTCCTGATCGATCACCAGCCGTTCCAATTCGCAAACCTGCACAGCCACGAGCCGACGATGGTCATCAACAATGTGGTGGGCCTGGCCAAGACCGCCAAGGCATTCGGCGTCCCGACCATCCTGACCACCGTAACTCAGGATCGCGGAGGCCATATCATTAAGGGAATTCAGGATGTCTACCCGGATCAGGCGCCGATCAATCGCACCACGCTCAACTCATGGGAAGACCAACGCGTCGTGGATGCCGTCAAAGCAACCGGCCGCAAGCAACTTCTGATCGCCGGACTGTGGACGGAAATCTGCCTCACCTATCCGGTCATCCATAGCCTGGCGGAGGGCTACGACGTGTTCTTCGTCACCGATGCCTCGGGCGGTGTGTCGAGAGAAGCGCACGACATGGCCGTCTTGCGGATGGTGCAGGCCGGCGCCGTCCCCGTGACCTGGATCGGCGTCCTGAGCGAGTGGCAACGCGACTGGGCTCGCGAAGCGACTTTCCCCGCCGTCGCCGAGATCACCGTCGCCCACAGCGGTGGTTCCGGGGTCGCGTTCCAATGGGAAATGCAACTCCTCAACGCCAAATAAGGCGCATGACGGAGACGCTTGCCGGCGCCGATCGGACCCGGCAAGCCGAGCAACTGGAGGGAGGCACTTATGGATCAAGAGAAGTCAAAGCAAACCGTTCGATCGGCCGCAATAACCGGCGCCGGCAGTGGATTGGGTCGTGAGACTGCGCTCGGTCTCGCGGCAAAGGGTTATCGGGTCTTTGGCACCGCGCTTGCCCCCGAAGAAATAGCCGAGCTCTCCACCGCTTCCAATGGCAAGGTTTCCCTCCGCGTATGCGATATCACCAACGAGGAAGCCGTAAAGGCGTGGGCGACCGAAGTATCCGGAGTCCTTGACGGAAGTCTCGATATCCTCATTAGCAACGCCGGAATCCTGACCCCAGGACCTCTGGAGGTCCTGCCGCTAAGTGCCGTTCGCCGGGAGTTCGAGGTCAATGTCTTTGGCGCCCTCGCCGTTATTAACGCGTTCCTTCCCGCCCTTCGAAAGGCCCGCGGGCGAATTGTTCAAATCAGCACGATGACGGCACTCCTTCCGTTGCCGTTCAACGGGCCATCCGGAGCGTCGAAGGCCGCGTTTGAAGCGTTCGCGGATGTATTCCGGGCCGAGTTAAGGCCGTTCGGTGTCGACTTCGTCCTCGCCGTCGCCGGCAACATGAAAACCGGAGGTCCCGCCAAAACCGCTGCCGCCCTTAAGAAAACCAGCGATTCCATGACTCCCGAACAAAGAGCGCTCTACGGCCGGGAGTTCGATACGTTCACCGTCAAGCTCAACGAGATGCAAGGCTCTGGACTAGAGGCAACCGCCGCCGCCGCCCGAGTGATCGAACTCTCCGAAATGCGCCCGGCCCCAATTCGCGGCGCCGTCGGGCAGGACGCCGAAACCATCCTGAAGGTCGTAAAGGAAAGACCCGACGCCGAACTCGATGTCATGCGCCGCCAACTTGTCGGTCTCGACTAAGCACGCTACCTGACGCTTCTGCCCGCAACCTTAAGGAACCACCGATGATCGAACTCCTGGACGTCAATGATAGTCGCGCCGTTCGCAATAAGAACAACGTCCTCCGCTTCTACGACCTGGTGATCAACCAGAAGAAGTCGGATGAATCGATTGGCTTATTTATGGCGCCAAATTACATCCAACACAACCCGCTTATCGCCGATGGCGCGCAAGCTCTCGGCAAATTCTTCGGCCAGATTACCAAGGAACGAGCGAACGCAAGGGTCGTCGTGCACAAGATCATCGCCGTCGACGACTATGTGTTTGCCCACGTAAACTTCCTAAACCTCTTCAACGATGATCCAAGCGATACCGGAATCGCCGGTGTCGACATCTATCTGATGGATGCCAACGGGCTCGCGATTGAGCATTGGGATACCTTGCAACCCGTGGGGACCAGGGATAACTCCGCTCCGTGGCTTGCGCCAAACATCCCGCGCGCCAATCCCCACGGCATGTTTTAAAGCCTGATCTTTCACAACGAGGACGTTTGCGGACTCTAACCGGTCAATACCGAGTTCAAATCCCGACTCCAACCTACAAATCCACCGAAGAAGGCTGCCCGCAGGAGAAACCCATGAGTCAACCCAAAACCGCCGAAGAGCAAAGAAACGCCACCGTTATTCGTGAGCTTTACGCGTCCGCCGAGGCCGCCGCCAAAGACACCGCCAAATTCGTGTCCCTCTTCGCGGTCGGGGGCTACTTCTACGACGTCGCCGCCGACAAGAAGTATTACGGCGGGGAACTGGGCTACACCGTAGACGTTTACGCCGAAGCCTTTCCAGACATGCATCGTGAGCTTTACAGCATGTACTTCAACGAAGAAGTCGTGGTAGTGGAGCTCTCGTTGAACGGAACCCATAAGGGAAATCTGCCCATGCCTAGTGGCTTCATCCCGCCGACCAATCACGAGATCCACGCCCCGTGCTGTGACGTTTTCCACTTGCAAGATGGCAAGGTGGTGTCCTTTCACTGTTATGTTGCGGTGCCGATTCTCCTAAGCCAGCTCGGTGTGTTCGAGAATTTAAGCGCTGCTATTCGGAGCTAAATCCGCTACTAAGTCTGTCAATCGAAGCCGACGCACCAAGACCCTGAATTCAAACAAGGAAAAGAAGAACATGCCATCAACGCAAACCGAGGTTAAGGAATACAGCTACTTCGCCGGCAACCAATGGCGAAAGGCGGAGAATAACCAGCTCTTCGAAGTCCATGAACCCTATAGCGGAAAGCTCTACGCCCGCGTCGCCGCTGGATCACGCGGCGATGCAAAGGTCGCCGTAGACGCTGCCGCAAGCGCTTACCCCGCTTGGTCCGAAACGACGCCTGCGGAAAAGGCGCGCCTCTTCCTAAAAGCCGCCGATATCGTCCGCCGTCGCCGAACCGAAATCGCCGAAGTCCTGGCCCGCGAAACCGGATCGACCATTTCGTTCGCCACCTTCCAACAGGATCTCGTCGCCGCCACCCTCCAGCAAGTCGCCGGCTGGGTGTACCTGCCGAAAGGCGAGGTACTGGAAACCAATGTCCCCGGCTCGCACTCGATCGGCGTACGCCGTCCCTTGGGCGTTGTCGCGAGCTGCACCCCCTGGAACGGCGCCAACGTCCTCTCCTGGCGGGCCGTCATCTCCCCCGTGGCCGCCGGCAACACCGTCGTGGTGAAGCCTTCCGAATTCGCTCCCATATCCGCCGGCGTAATGCTCGCTGAAGTCGCCGAGGAAGCCGGTTTCCCCTCCGGCGTGATCAACGTCGTCACCCACGCGCCCGGAGCCGCCGCCGCGATTGCCGACGAATTCTTCGATCGCCCCGAGGTCCGTGTCATCAATCTGATCGGCGGCGTCAAGACGGCAAGAATGCTGGCCGAGCGAGCGGGCAAGCTCCTAAAACGAACCGTAATGGAACTCGGCGGCTTCAACCCGATGATCATTCTCGACGATGTCGACGTTGACTACGCCGTCCGGACCGCAACCTTCGGCTCCTTCTTCCACCAAGGCCAAATCTGCCTCAACACCCGACGAATCATCGTTCAGCGCAAGATTTACGACGAGTTCCTCGCCAAATTCATCGCGCGGACGAACACCCTGCCCGCCGGCGATCCGCTAGACCCCAAAACGATCATCGGCCCCATCATTTCGAGCAACGCCGCCCGGCTCGTCGATGAGCGGGTCGGCGAAGCCGTTTCGCGCGGAGCCAAAGTGCACACCGGCGCAAGATACGACGGCCAAATTTACTTTCCCACGATTCTCACTGACGTGCCCTTGGATGCCGCCATCGCCAACGAGGAAACGTTCGGCCCCGTCGTGGTGGTCGAAGTCGTGGATACCCCCGACGAGGCGATTGCCGCCGCAAATCGCACGATGTACGGTCTCACCTCCTCGATCCTTGCCGGAGACACGTACAAGGCGTTCGAAATGGCCCCGAAGGTCCTCGCTGGCATCGTCAATGTGAACTCACCCACCGTCAACGACGAAATTCACGCCCCCATGGGCGGCGTACGCGACAGTGGCTGGGGCCGAACAGGACCGCGCAGCCTCGAAGATTTCAGCGACGTTATCTGGATCAACTCCAACAGCGGCCAGCGCCAGTACCCCTTCTGATCGAAAAGACAAACGACCCAAACAAGTTTCCCCGCTATCGGTGACCAGAATGAGCAACCTATCAAATCTAGAAGGGCACTACGACTTCATCGTCGTCGGCGCCGGCGCGTCCGGCTCCGTTCTCGCCGCGGATCTGTCCGCGTCCGGAGCGCACGTCCTCGTCATCGAAGCCGGAGGAATCGACGACGCGCCGACCATTACGAACCCAAGCGTCTGGTTCTACAACGTCGGCGGACCGTTCGACTACGGTCAGCCCCTGAAGCCTCTGCCTCAACTCAACCACCGCAACTTCAACATGGCCCTCGGCCACGTCCTCGGCGGCG
>Ga0206808_1002_pt1 | contig 87682 bp, 59 predicted proteins | sample Alteio_BWOrgCont_58_FD_152899 | JGI IMG/M metagenome (GOLD analysis project Ga0206808, IMG submission 152899) | Enriched cells from forest soil in Barre Woods Harvard Forest LTER site, Petersham, Massachusetts, United States -... | ecosystem: Environmental > Terrestrial > Soil > Temperate forest >...
GAGCACTGCGGCCAGCGCAAATACCCACCAGTCAATATCGGTTCGATAGGTATATGCTTTCAGCCATTGGTTCATAAAATACCAGGCAAGGGGCGACGCGATCAGTAAAGCTATCCCCACCAGAATGATAAATTCCCTGGATAACAGCGCAAACAGCGATGAAACGCTGGCGCCAAGAACTTTGCGAATGCCAATTTCCTTCACCCTTTGTTCGGCCGTGAACATAGCAAGGCCCAGCAGGCCAAGACAGGAGATAAAAATGGCCAGGAACGCAAAGGTTTTTGAAAGCCTGCCAACCACCTGCTCGTTATTATACAGCTTTTGGTACTCCTTATCTGTAAAATAATAGGTAAATGTAAACTTGGGGTTTAGCTCTTTGCACAATTTTTCAAGCGTGGCAACGGCTTGCTGCGTTTGGCCGGGTTTGGTGCGCACCAGTATGTTACCGTAGTGAACGGTATCTCCCAGGTGGACAACAAGCGGTTGTATCTGCTCCCTGAGCGAATTAAAATGAAAATCCTTCAGCACACCGATTATCTTTCCTTTTTTACCCCACATAGTGAACGGCCTGTTTATCGGGTCCTTGTAACCAATGCGTTTCAGGGCGGCTTCGTTGATGAGGTAACCCAAAGAGTCGGTCGCAAAATCGCGGGAATAATCCCTGCCGGCTGCCATTTGTAGTTTCATGGTTTTGGTAAAATCATACCCCACAGACACCTGGGTAAACTCTATGTTTACATTCGGGTCCTTGCCATCCCAGTTTACACCGCCGGTTGTACTGCCGAAATTGACAGGTGCGTCGGACATGCGCGAAACATCTTTTATGCCAGGCATGTTGAGCGCCTCGTTCTTAAAAATGTTATAGTTTTTAGCTAAATCCCCTTCGATGGGGAGATATAGCAGGTTTTCGCGATCGTATCCAAGATCTTTGCTTTGGATATAATTCACTTGTTTTGAGATCACGATGGTACCGACGATTAAAAGTATCGACAACCCAAATTGAAAAACCACCAGGCCCTTGCGGAACCAGGCTGATCCGCTGCTTAGCTTCAATGTTCCTTTTAACACCGAAACCGGTTTGAAGGCTGAAAGGAACAGGGCCGGGTAACTGCCGGAGATAAAACCGGTTACTAAAGTGAGCAGCAACATTCCTATCCAGAACAGGTAATTTTCAAATGGATAGTCGATTTGCTTTTGCGTAATTGTATCGAAAACCGGCAACAATACGATAACCAGGGCAATGGCGATAACCAGCGCGATAAAAGTGAGCATTACCGCCTCACCGATAAACTGGCGGATAAGCACCGGCCGCAAGGCGCCGACTACTTTTCGTACGCCTATCTCTTTAGCGCGTTTAACAGAACGCGCCGTAGTAAGATTCATGAAATTAATGCAGGCTATCAGCATGATCAGCACCGCTACAAAACTAAACAGCCGCACGTACTCAATCTGCCCGCCATCGGGCCGCCCGTCGTCCCCGAAATGAGAATACAGGTAAACGTCGGACACTTTCTGCAAGCCCAATTGTTCCCGGAAGGCTTTGCTTTGCTCTTTGTTCAGCTTATCCAGGAACCGGGTTATTTTTTTGTCGACCACCTCGCCCTTTGCACCCGGACGCAGCATTACAAAAGCGTTAGGGCCGTTATTGCCCCATTGCTTGGCCCAGTCGTTTTCTTTTAAAAAGCTGGTCCAGTTTATCAGGTAGTCGAACTGAAGAGACGAATTATGCGGGATGTCATCAAAGACCGCAGTCACCTTAAAATCCTTTAGATTATTGTAGCGGATGTTTTTACCCATCGCGGCCTGTGCGCTGCCAAAAAACTCATTGGCCATTTTGTGTGATATAGCCATGCTTACCGGCGTATTTAACGCCGTAACAGCGTTACCCTGCAATAACGGAAAGCTGAACATTTTAAAGAAGTCCGAATCGGCGAAGTTGCCGTTCAGCTTTATTATCTTATCGTTAACCTGGAAGGTATTGTCATTGTTAAAACCCCATTGAGTGGCGTATTGTATGTCGGGGATGTTTCGCTTCAGTTCATTAGCCAATACACCCGGCACCGAATACTGCCCATGCACCTTACCGTCGTAATACTGCCGTTCCGTAACCATATACAACCGAGGGCCGTTCACATGAAAGGCATCCATGCTTAATTCATTTTGCACCCACAGCATGATCAGGATACTACAGGCCATGCCCAGGCCCAGCCCGAGAATGTTAATAGATGAGAAAAACTTGTTCCGCCACAAGTTTCTCCAGGCGATTTTAAGATAGTTTTTTATCATAGCCCCTAACCCCCGCCAGCCGGCGGGGGAATTTAACGCCCCCCGGCCCCCTAAAGGGGGAGGGCTAAAAGTTTAATTTCTTATTTTATACTCTCGTTTATTATTTACACATGTGCACATCCACTCCCCCTTTAGGGGGTCAGGGGGGCGGGTTACTCGCTCCGCAAGCTCTTCACCGGGTTCATCAGCGCCGCTTTGATGGCCTGCCAGCTTACGGTAAGCATGCAAACTACCAGGCTCAACACCAGCGTCACCATAAATACCCATAGGCTTAATGCTGTTTTAAAGGTGAATTGCGACATCCAGCCGCGAATAGTCCACCAGCTTAGCAGTGAGCCCAGCACAAACGAGATACTTACCAGTATCAAAAACTCCTGCGATAGTTTAACCCAAATGGAGCCAATAGATGCGCCAAGCACTTTACGTATGCCAATCTCCTTTTTCCGCTGTTCGGCCGAGAATGAGGCCAGGCCGAAAAGGCCCAGGCATGAAATAATGATAGCCAGGCAGGTAAAGGAAATGGCCATGTTGCCCAGCACCTTCTCGTTGCTGAACTTTTCATTGTAACGCTCGTCCGTAAAGCGATAATCTAAAGGATAATCGGGATTATATTTTTTGTAAATGTCCTGGATGAGGGCCAGGCTTGCCGATATCGACTTATTTGGGCTTAGGCGCAGGCTGATGTTGCCGGTCCAACCGGGCATAAAAGCTATGATGGCAGGCTTTACAGGCTCATAAGGCGATCCCCAGGTAAAGTTTTCCACTACTCCTACAACCTTGCGTTTGGCGCCCTGGTAGTTAACGATCTGACCGAGCGGCTCCTTAAAACGCATCATTTTTACGGCAGCCTGGTTAAGGATAATAGCAGCCGTATCCGTTGGGTAATCCTTTGAAAAATCCCGGCCCTCCACCAGTTTGACACCGTAGGTGCCGACGAAATGGTAAGTCACCGCCATCTGGTCGATGGGAATTTTATCTTCGCCGGGCAGTTGCCCCTGCCAGGTAATGCCCCAGGAATTGCTGCCATTGCTTACGATACTCATCGAAGTCATTGCGCCATCGGTAACGGCCCCGGCATTCACCAGGTCGCGGCGGAAATCTTCAAAACGTTTATCCATCACCCCATCAACCGGCATTTCTATCAGCCCGAAACGGTCATACCCTATCGGCCTGTTTTTTGCATAAATGATCTGCTTATAAATAAAAATGCTTGATAAAATCAGGCAAGTGGCAAATGTAAACTGGATCACCACAAGGAACTTGCGCGGGTTGAACACCTGCTTAACTTGCACCAATTGTCCCTTAAGCACTTTTACAGGTTTGAATGACGCCAAAAACAGCGCCGGGTAACTGCCGGCAATAAGGCCGGTGAAAACTGTTACGCCAATCGCCCCAAGCCATGCATAGGGGTTATTGTAGGGAACCAGTAATTTCACATTGATAACATTCTGAAAAACAGGTATGAGCAAAGCGATAAATCCAATGGCAAACGCAAGAGAGATAAAAGCCATCAGCAGCGATTCGCCCATAAATTGGGCGACAAGCGATGCGCGCGCGGCTCCGATTGCCTTGCGCACCCCTACTTCCCGTGCCCTGCGCTCGGACCTGGCAGTCGACAAATTCATAAAGTTGATGCAGGCGATCATCAATATACCGATGGCCAGCCACAAAAATAGCTTCACATTACCAACCCTGCCGCCAACACTTACACCATTCTTAAAGTCGCTATACAGGTGATATTTCAGCAGCGGGTAAAGGAAAATGGTATTTTCTTTGTTCACCGGATCGTAACGGGCAACGATATTTTTAAGCTTTGCATTAACGGCATCCATCGAGGCGCCAGGCTTCAGCAATGCATAGGTTTTGAAGGAATAGTTGCCCCAGCCGCTCGTTTTAAACCAGCTTTGCTCGGCGCAGACCTGGTCCCAATTGATCAGGACTTTAAAATCAAACGTTGAATTTTCAGGATTGTCCTTCACTACTGCGCTGACCTTTAACGGGAACGCCTGATCAAGCTTAATAACCCGGCCCACGGGATTAATATTACCAAATAGCGCCTGAGCGGCTGATTCGGTGAGCACTACCGACGACAGATCAGCCAGCGCCGTCTTTTCATCGCCATAAATAAATTTATATGTAAATAAGTTAAAAAACTGCGCATCGGCCGCCATGGCCGGTAGCTTCAGGCCTTTTTCTTTGTAATTTACCAGCCTGGGGTATACCCAGTTTATCCGCACAACCCGGTCAATCTCGGGGAAATCTTTTTTCATAGCCGGCGCAAGCGGCACGGGAGTAGCGTCGCCTGTCATTACTTCGCCGTTGCTCGGCTGGTTGCGCATCACTTTGTACAGGCGGGCGGCATTAATATTGTTTTTATCAAAGCTGAACTCGTTATACACGTAAATCAGCAGCATAAAGCTCACTGCCATCCCAATGGCAAGCCCGCCAATGTTGATGAAACTGAAAAGGCGGTTCTTCAGCAGGTTACGCCAGGCAATTTTGAAGTAGTTTTTTATCATATGACCCCCTAACCCCCTAAAGGGGGAATTTTAAATGTGTTAGCTAATGTTTTTAAAGCTCTTAAACGGCTCATTCTTGCAGAGTACCATAATTAATATTGATAGTAGTTAATAAATCCCGATGATTCAATTATTAGACGACGATTTCATCGAAGGCGTTGCATGGAGTTACTCAAAAATTCAAAACTTTTATTGAGGTACAGGCACCCAGGCAACTGCCACGACCAAGCCCCAAAGCTCCGACTATGAACTATGAGCCATGAACTATGAACCAACTGCCAACTGCCACTGCAAACTGCTCACTCGCTTCTAAGGCTCCTCACCGGGTTCACAATAGCCGCTTTAACCGTTTGAAAGCTGGATGTAACAACAGCCGCGAGCAGCATGCCTGCCCCGCTCGCCGCGAATATCCACCAGCTGATGGTCGTCTTATCTGCATAATTGTCCATCCATTTGTTCATGGCTAACCACGCAAGCGGCGTAACGATCACAAATGCCAGCATGATAAGCAGCACCAGTTCAGTCGATAATAAGGTTACGATCTGTGATACCGATGCACCCAGCACCTTCCGTACCCCGATTTCCTTTGTCCGCTGGCTGGTGGTGTAAATAGCAAGCCCCAACAAGCCTAAACAGCTGATCAATATCGATAAGCCAGTGGCCCATGTCAGCAAAGTAGAGGTATGCTGCTCCTGGTCGTAAAATTGAGCGATCGATTTATCATAAAACTGGTAGTCGAAATCATCATCAGGATAACTCTCTTTCCATATTTTTCCCATAGCGGCAATTGTTTTATTCCAATCTCCTCCGGCTGGCGATTCGGGTTTTAAGGCAACATGAAAGGTGCCGCTTTGGTAGTTATCGTTGGCCTTGCTTGCAAGAATTGCAAGCGGCTTTACCGGCGACTGCAGCGAATGTTCGTAAAAATCAGCAATAACACCCACAATGCGCACATTTTTCAAACCATTAAATTTTTCGAGGTCTTTCCCGACAGCATCGTGCGGGTGTATAAAACCAATTATCCTGGCGTATTTGTCATTAATCACCAGGGCGGTTGAGGAATCGCCGGCCTGGATATTGCGGCCGGCAAGCATTTTGATTTGATAGACCTTTATATAATTTTCGTCAGCATATTTTACCTCGACCTCGCTGTTGATCTCTTTTTTTCCGTCCTTGTAGGTTGCCAACGTGGTATTTGTTGATCCGGAAGAGGGGGCGGCAGTGCCTGCACTTACCAGTTCAATGCCCGGCAGCGCGCGCAATTTATTTAGCATAACCTGGTTAGCACCCGCGGTGCGGTGCTTCCAGGGCGAATTGATGAAAACAATAGCATCCTTTTTAAAACCAAGGTCCTTATGCAGGGCGTAATAAATTTGTTTGCTCACCTGCAAGGTGGCCATGATAAAAAATTGAGCGATCACGAACTGCGATACCGTGAGCGATTTGCGCAGCCAGGCATTCCGCGTTTTGTGGCTGTTGCTTTGCGCCTGGTTTTTCAGCACCAGCACCGGTTTATAGCCGGATAGCATTAGGGCGGGATAAAAGCCGGATAAAACACTCACCACGACCGTTAAAGCAAACAGGAACAGGAAAATACCAGGCTGATGAATAAAATCAGCCTTGACGCCCTGCGCGATAAAATCGGAAAATAACTTCAGGATCAAGGGTGTTAAACACACCGAAATAATCACTGCGACAAACGTTATCAAGAAAGTCTCGCTTAAAAATTGCACCACCAGCTGCATACGGCTGCTGCCCATTGTTTTGCGGATACCGATTTCCTTAGCCCTTTGTGCCGCCTGTGCGGTTGTTAAATTGATAAAGTTAATGCAGCCCAATAGCAAAAGGAAAGCGGCAACTACCAGCAGCAGGTATAACCTGGTTTTGCTGGCCGCGGAGCTGAAATCAAAAGTGCCGTATTTTTCGTCGAAATGAATATCCTTCAAGGCTTGGACGGTAAATGATCGTGAGCTGCCTTGTTTCAGTTCTTCGGGTGTTGGAGGAGAACTCTTTTTCAGGACAGCGTTGATCTGCCGTTCAACATTGGCTGCCGATGTATGAGGCGACAGCTTGATAAACACTTCGGACGCAGAATTGGTGCTATTCCACTGGTCTAATTGCAAACTGTTGCCAAGAGCAGTTTTGGGTACTGCCGAGCTGAAAGAAATAAAGTCGTGACAGGAAAAATCGGTATTCTGCGTGATCGTTTGTACTATGCCTGTCACCGTAGTTTTTAAGGTGTCATATGTCACCACTTTGCCGATCATCTGGTCGTACGATAGCGATGGGAAATAAAGCTTTGCCCGGTCGGACGTAAGTACCACATGATATGGCGCATTCAATGCGCTGGTTGAAGAACCAGCGAGCCATACATAGTGAAATATTTTAAAATAGTTTTGGTCGGCCAGTGTTATCCTGTCCTGCGATTTAAGCTTTACCGGTTCATTATGCTTACCCGCCACAATTACATCAGCACCCAATGAATAAAGGGGCGCCGTTACCTCAACGCCGCTTACCTGGTTCCCTACGGCATCTGCCAGCGGCGCGCAAACCCCGTAGCTGTAGCTCGGATTGCCCTGGAACGAAAAATTGCTTACGACCCGATAGATACGGTCGCTGTCTTTGTGAAATTTATCGAATGTAAAATCATAATTCACAATCAGGTAGATGACCAGCGAAGCGCTGATCCCAATTGAAAGCCCGATAATATTGATGAAGGTAAAAATCTTGTGTTTCCAAAACCCCCGGAAGGCAATTTTAAAATAGTTCTTTATCATGATAGTTTAATTGTTCATTGGTTCAACATTAGATGTGAGATTTGAGATATGAGATTTGAGATTAAAAAGCCTGGTTTATAGAATTTAGTGTTCTTCACGACTATGTCTCATATCTCACATCTCATATCTCTCATTACTCGCTTCTAAGGCTTTCCACAGGGTTATTCAACGCGGCCTTTACTGATTGAAAGCTAATCGTAAACAAAGCGATAGCACAAACCGCGCCTGTCGAAAGGGCAAACACCCACCAGCTGATATCGGTTTTATAGGCAAAGTCCTCAAGCCATTTATTCATCGCGTACCATGCAATCGGGAAGGCGATTAACGATGCGATAACAACAAGCTTCAAAAAATCCTTGCTTAGCATGGTTACCACATTCTGCACCGAGGCGCCCAGCACCTTGCGGATGCCGATCTCCTTCGTACGCCGTTCGGCGGTGAACATGGCCAGGCCAAGCAAGCCCAGGCAAGCCACCGTGAGCGATAAAAAGGTGAATACGCTGAACACCTTTCCAATGGTTTGATCGGTGCGGTACAGCGAGTCAAATTCGGCGTCCAGGAAGCTGTATTCAAAGGGATTATCAGGCATAAACTCTGCCCATTTGGCCTGGATTTGGCTAATCGCCTTTTGATAATCGCCCGGCTTTAGCCGTACAGCCAGGTAGGCAGGGTCCATATGGATCGCCTGCGATGTTTTGTAAAACAGGGCAAAGGACGAGATCGGGTTATGCAGGGATTCTGTGTTGAAATCCCTTACCACACCTATCACCTTAAATCTCAATTGGTCGCCTGGATATAATATCGTCTTCCCGATGGGGTTGCTCCAGCCTATTTGTTTTACAGCGGTTTCGTTCAGAATGATCGACGCTGAATCGGTGAAGTTCTTTGAAAAGTTTCTCCCCTCAAGTATTTGCAGCTTCAGCGTGGGCACAAAGGACTCATCTACCATATAGCCCGAAAGCCACAGGTCCTTCCCCGGAGCGGTCATGTTTTCTTCATCCTCCGGCTTATAAGTGTCAGTGTATGATTTTTGGGTTGGCAAACCAGTCGTTATACTCGCTCCTCCCACCTCCGGTAGTTGCAGCAGTTCCTGCCTGAAACTTTCTTCGTGCTGCCCCAGCCGGTCGGCATTGGCAACGATCAGGACGTTTTCCTTGTTAAATCCAAGGTCTTTCGACTGGTTAAAGACCAGTTGTTTATAAACGACTATGGTGCAAGTGATCAGAACAGTTGATACAGAGAACTGGAATACAACCAGCGCATTTCTCGTAAAGAATCCACCGCCCGTCTTGCCGGCGTCGGCGCTTCCCTTTAATACCGCCGCCGGTTTAAACGACGTAAGGAAAAAGGCAGGATACATCCCTGCCAGCAGCGTGGTCAGCAAAACCAACAGGAAGAGCACCGCGACGGTGTACACGTTAAAAAATGCACGCAGGCTAAGCGCTTTTGCAGCAAGTTGATTGAAAGCAGGCAAACATACCGCGACGATAAAACAGGCAATCAACGTAGCGGAAACAGTATAAAGAAATGCTTCTGCAATAAATTGACTGATCAGTTGCCCGCGTTCCGACCCCAAAACCTTGCGGATGCCTACCTCTTTCGCCCGCTTTGCCGACTGCGCTGTTGCCAGGTTCATAAAGTTGACACATGCCAGCAGCATGATAAAGAGCGCGACCGCCGAGAAGATATACACGTATTTGATATCGCTTTGGTTGATGTAACGGCTGCCGATTTTCTGCGAGAACAGGTGGATCGCCGTCAAGGGCTGCAGGCTGATGTCGTATTTGCCACCGTTTTTAATAAATTGGTCAAACGGCTGGCCCAGCCGTTTAAAGGCAGTGGCCGCCTGTACCCGCACCATCGCCGGAAAACGGGCTTCCAGGCTTTTTATCGACGCTTCATCGTTCGGCACATTCGGTTTCAGCTTCACATAAGTACCCATCTGCAGCCATATCCAACTCCAGTTAAAACGTTTTACCAGCGGCATCCCCAGGTTGGATTGCAGTACGTCAAACTGCAATGACGACTGTTCCGGCAAGTCCTTTAACACCGCAGTCACGGTAAAGGGTTTTGCATATTCGTCAAAAACCAGGTTTTTACCGATAGGAGAAACATCTCCGAAGTATTTTTTGGCGGCCTTTTCCGTAAGGACAATATCATCCGGGCCGTTCAGGCAGGTTTTCGGGTCGCCCGCCAACAGTGGATAGTTAAAAAACTGCAGGAAATTGGAATCCACCGAGAGGAGGCTCCTTTCGGTTAGCGACCGACGCTGTCCCTTATCTACATAATGGATCACTTCATCTCCCGGCAGGAAGATTCGAGTATAGCTTTCCACCTCAGGGAAATTGCTCAGCAGCGCAGCCCCAACCGGTGGCGGCGTGTGGCCGGCGATAAATTCATCGTTGCCCGTCTTCTCATGCGTATTTACGCGGTATATCCGGTTAGCATCTTTGAAAAACCGGTCGTACCCCAGCTCATCCTTTACGTACATCCCGATCAGCAGCACACATGCCAGCCCGATGGCCAGTCCGCTGATGTTAATGATGCTGCTAACCTTGTTCCGAACGAGGTTACGCCATGCTATTTTAAGATAGTTTCGTATCATGCCCCCTAGCCTCCGCCAGCTGGCGGAGGAACTTAATTTTTATTTATTAACATTATATCGTCCTCGAATTTCGATTCGCCGTGGAGAGTTAGCATTGCACCCAGAGAAAACTTACGTAGTTTTTGAAACTTCGTAAGTTTCGCCGGTATTTGACTAATCTCTAATCTCCAGCCTCTAATCTCTACTCCCCATGCAAACTATCCACCGGTTTCGCCAGGGCTGCTTTTATCGACTGAAAGCTCACCGTGATAAATGCAATCGCTAAGGCAGTAAAACCCGCAAGGGCTGTCACCCACCACTGAATTTCCTGCCGGTAGGCAAAGCCCTGCAACCAGTTATGCATCAGCCACCACGCTAAAGGCGTAGCAACGACAATGGCGACCAGCACCAACATAATAAAATCTTTCGAAAGCATGGCTACGATGTTCGAAACTTTGGCGCCCAACACCTTACGTATACCTATTTCCTTTGTCCGTTGCTCTGCGGCATAGGCTGCCAGGCCGAAAAGACCGAGGCAGGCAATAATAATAGCCAAAGAAGTGAATGCCACTGATACCTTGCCAGTTTGCTGCTCCGCCTGGTACAAAGCCTCAAAATCGCGATCCATAAACGAGGTACTGAACTCGCTGTTAGGAGCAACCTCGTGCCATTTTGTTTTTATCTGCGAAATCAGGAGCGACGCGTCAGCTGTCTTGAAACGAACGATAAAAGCATTGTCAGAGGGTTTAAAGGTAAATACGAGCGAAGTAACGTTTTCCCGAAGGGAACGGAAATTAAAGTCTTTTATCACACCGATGATATGGTACGGTTTCAGCACTTTTGCCGTTGCGTCTTGCGGCACATACAGGATTTGGTTCAACGGGTTTTTATAGCCAAGCTGCCTGGCGGCCGTTTCATTAATGATCAGCCCGCTTGAGTCTGTGGCCATTTGAGGGGTAAAATTTCGTCCGTCCATCAGCTTCATACCCAGCGCGCCAAGGTAATTTTCGTCAACGCCCCAAATTTGGGTGTTGAGCGCATTTTTTGTGTCTATTACCTGGCTTTTGAATAAGGTATTGCTGTTACCATAATTCCAGGTAGGCACCGCATCGGAAGTGCTGACGATCTGCACCCCGGCGAGTTTACTCACCTCCTGTTTTAAAACGGCGCCTGCGCTGCCCAATGACGTGGTATTATTTACCATCAGAACATGTTCCCGGTCGTAGCCAATGTCTTTATTGTGAATATAGCGCAGCTGATTATAAATGACCAAAGTACCTATGATGAGGAATATGGAAATAGCAAATTGAAAAACGACCAGGAAACTACGCAGGAAACCGCTTTTAAATCCTGACGAAAGCTTGCCTTTCAATACCTCGATGGGTTGAAATGCGGACAACACCAGGGCCGGGTACGAGCCGGCGAGGCAGCCGATAACCAAAACAGCCACCGCCAGCAGCGGCACAAGCCATGCAATAATATGCGGTGTTACCACAAGTTGTTTGCCCGATAATTGGCCGAATGCAGGCAGCAGCGCGTACGCAGCAAATACAGCAATGGCGGCAGCAATAAACGTAATAAAAACGGATTCGAACAAGAACTGGGTGATGAGGTTTTTGCGCTGCGAACCAAGCACCTTTCGAACACCAACTTCCTTTGCCCGGTTTGAGGACCTTGCAGTAGAAAGGTTCATGAAGTTGACGCATGCGATAAGCAGGATGAACATGGCAACAGCGGAAAAAATATAAATGTACTGGATATTTCCGTTGGCGCCGAGCTCAGCGACCCGGTTGGAATGTAGGTGTATATTCCTTAACGGCGCCAGGTTGATCCGAACGTAGTTACCCGATTGCTCAAATTGGGTCATATTAAGGTGTGCGGCGCTTTCCAACGATGGGCCTACCATTTTCGTCATAAATGAAGGGAACTTCGTCTCGAGGATTTTGTAGTTCCCGCCGGGCCTGAGCAGCAAATAGGTCTGGAAATTCGCGCTCAGCCAGGCATTATTCCGGCTCTCGTTAAGCGTGGACATTGATAAAAAGAAATTGAAGTTGAAATGCGATTGAATGGGAATGTTTTTTATCACGCCGGTTACCTTGTAGAGCGCGGTGTCGTTAAAGGTCATGGTTCGGCCCACCACATCGGTGCTGTTAAAATACTTCCGGGCCGTTTGTTCGTCTAACACGACAGAATGCGGTTCTTTCAGTGCAGTAGCAGGATCGCCCTCAATCATCGGTAAGGTAAAAACGTCAAAAATGGTGGGATCCGCGTAGGTAACCATCCACTCCTGGATAAGCTGGTTACCCTTGCGTACCTGTAAACCGCCGCCAGTGCGGAACCGTGTCACTTGTTCTATTTCGGGGAAACTGTTTTTTAAGGCGGCAGCCATTGGCGCCGGGGAAACCGCGTATGAATTGGCGTTGCCGCCAAATTTGATATCGTTATTAACCCTATAAATACGATCAGCCTTTTGGTTGTAGCTGTCGTAGCTCAACTCGTCATACACATAAAAGACAATCAGCATGCAGGTGGCCAATCCCAACGCCAGCCCGAACACGTTAATAAAGGTAAACCCTTTATTTTTCATCATCCCGCGAAACGCGGTCTTTATGTAGTTCTTTATCATAATGGTGGGTTGGTTCTCCCGGCAACCACCGGGTTTCCATTATGTATGAAAAACCCATACCAATATTGCAAATAACTGATTATCAATTCGATAAAATAAAAAGCAAAAGTACACTGTCCGCATGTGTAACAGTAGGGTGTACGGATATGATACAGGGGATCAGGATCAGGATCAGAATTTTCTTGAATGCGGAATGCGGTCCCGATAGCTATCGGGTGCGGAAGTAAGAATGAGAAACTACATTTTGGTGATCAGCACATCTAAAACTCACCACATATTCAAATTATTTCATTCGCACATCTGCACATCCGCACTCCGTACATAAATCTGCGACTTTCCACTCCCTGTTTAGGGGGTTGGGGGGTTACTCGCTCCGCAAACTCTTCACCGGATTCGTCAGTGCTGCTTTTACCGATTGGAAGCTGATAGTTAACAAGGCAATGGCGATAGCCGACGCCGCTGCCGCAACGGGCACCCACCATTGGATATTCTGCCGGTAGGCAAAACCCTCCAGCCAGGAATGCATGGCCCACCAACCCAGAGGAACAGCCACGACGATGGCAATCAGCACCAGCCTGATAAAATCCTTCGAGAGCATGTTAACGATGGTGGCCAGGTTGGCGCCCAATATCTTGCGGATGCCGATCTCCTTGGTGCGCTGTTCGGCTGCATATGCCGCCAGGCCAAACAGCCCCAGGCAGGCAATAATGATGGCAAGAGAAGTAAAAGCAATGGATATGGCCCCGGTCCGCTGCTCGCTGCGGTAAAGGGCGTCAAAGTTGTCGTCCAAAAATGAATAGCTAAACTCCCGGTTGGGCGACAGGCCTTTCCACCGGTTTTGTATGCTTTGAATAAGCGAGGGCATATCCTGTGAGTTGACACGCACACTTAAGGTGCCCGCGCCATGGTCCAGGTTAAAAAGCAGAGGTGTGATGTTGGTCTTTAGTGATGCAAAATTAAAATCCTTAACAACGCCGATAATATGGTATTTGGCCATAATAGTGGCGGCACTGTTAGCCGGACTGTAAACAGGCTGGTTGACCGGGTTGGCATAATCCAATTGTTTGGGAAATGCTTCGTTAACGACCACCGCCATGCTGTCGGAGGCCATGTCCTTTGAAAAATTACGCCCGGCAGCCATCTTGATGCCCATGGTCGGTATATAATCTTCGTCCACGTTCCAGTTGTAGGTTAGCACTGATCGCTTCTGTTCCATCACCGGGTCCTTAAAATAGGTGGTGCTGTTGTTGTTACCGTCCGTTGGAAGTGCGTTTGAAAGTGCTGCACTTTCCACTCCGGCCAATTGCTTAACCTCTTGCTTAAAAGTGCCCTGGGCCTTGCCCAGCGCCCACACATTTTTTACTACCAGTACATGGTCGCGGTTATAGCCCAGGTCCTTATGCTGGATGTACCGCAATTGGTTGCTGATCACCAGTGTACCTACTATCAGGAAAATAGAGATCGCAAATTGGAAAACAACCAACACACTGCGCAAATTTCCTCCTTTAAAGCCGCCGGCGAGTTTGCCTTTCAAAACCTGTATCGGCTGAAAGCCGGATAGGAACAGTGCCGGATACGATCCTGCCAGGCAGCCCACCACCAAAATAATTATAAGCAGCGCCGGCAAAAGCCAGCCCAGTATTTGCGGAGTGATGGTAAGTTCCTTGCCCGACATTTGGTTAAACAGACCTAAAAATGCCCAGGCTGTAAGTACGGCGATAATCGCACCCGCCAGGGTGACCAAAATAGATTCAGTCAAAAACTGCGCGATCAATGCACTGCGCGGCGATCCCAATACCTTGCGTACGCCCACCTCGCGTGCCCGGTTTGCGGACCGTGCGGTAGAAAGGTTCATGAAATTTACACAGGCAATAAGCAGTATAAATATAGCGGTGGCTCCAAAGATGTAAACGTAGTCGATATTACCGCCCGGCTCTATTTCATCTATACTGGCCGACTTTAAATGTATTTGGGTAAGCGGTATGAGGCTGAACCTGAAAAAGCTGCCATTTTTTTCAAAGGTCTTAAAATCGAGGTGCATAACGGACTCGAGCTCAGCATTAGCATGCCTTACCATGAAGTCGGGGAGCTTGGCGGCAAAGACCTTAGGGTCGGCGCCGGGTTTAAACAAAATATAGGTGCTGAAGTTATTGCTGAACCATGTTGTTTGCTTAGCCTCGCCGATGGTAGCCATCGACATAAAAAAATCGAAATGGAAATGTGATTGTTTCGGAACGTTTTTGATGACACCGGTTACCTTGAATTGGATGGAATCATTAACCGTAAGTACATGGCCGACAGCATCAACAGTGTTAAAATATTTTTTCGCCATGTCTTCGGTTATTACCACGGTATGCGGCTCGACGAGCGCCTTTGCGGGGCTTCCATCCACCATAGGCAGGGTAAACACATCGAATATGGAATTATCCGCATACACCATCCGGTCTTCCTGGATGTCCTGCGTCCCCTTTTTAACCTGGTTACCACCGCGGTTCCTAAACCTTGCCACCTGCTCAATTTCCGGAAAGTCGGCCTTCAGGGCCGCAGCAGCCGGGGCGGGTGTAATGGCGTATGAGTTATCCAAACCGCCGAATTTGATCTCATTATTCACCCGGTGGATCCGGTCGGCCTTGGTATTATAGCGGTCGTAGCTCAATTCGTCGAACACATAAAAAACGATGAGCAGGCAGGTTGCCAGTCCCAATGCAAGCCCGAATACATTTATAAAGGTAAAACCCTTATTTTTCATCAGCCCGCGAAAGGCCGTTTTGATATAGTTTTTTATCATCGGTGATTGGATTGAAAGTCAATAGCGGCGTACTGCCGAACAGAACTAAGACGACAAGGAATCCCGGATGGTTACGCGTCAGAATCGGAATTTTTCACGTATTGTTATTTTTTTTAAGGCGTTCAAGATGGCTACGCCGTTTTCAGAATTTTAGAATGAGCAGAATTTTTTAATGCGGAGTTCGGTCCCGATAGCTATCGGGAGCCAATGCGATAGCTATCGGGTGCGGAATTAAGAATGAGAAATTGCATTTTGGTCATCAACACTTATTCAAATCACAACATATTCAAATTATTTCGTCCGCACTCTTGCACATCCGCATATCTGCACATCCGCGCTCTTTGCACATCAGCATATCTGCACATCCGCACATCTACTCACTTCGCAAACTCTTTACCGGGTTCGCCAGGGCCACTTTGATCGACTGAAAGCTAACCGTAACCACTGCAATGATCACCGCAACAATTCCCGAAATGATAAATACCCACCAATTGATGTCGATCCGGTATGAATAGTTCTTCAGCCATTTGCTCATCACCAGGTAGGCAATGGGGAATGCCACGAGGCACGATAACAGTACCAACTGCAAAAATTCCTTTGAGAGCAGGGCAGCCAGCCCGGTTACATCCGCGCCCAGCACCTTGCGGATGCCGATTTCCTTGGTCCGCCGTTCAGCGGTATAGGCTGCAAGTCCGAACAGGCCCAGGCAGGAGATCAGAATCGCCAGGGAGGCAAACAAACGCGACAGCTTGTTCACCAGCATTTCGCTCAAAAACATCCGGTTGAATTGATCGTCAACAAAGCGGTAGTCAAAGGGATAGGCCGGATTATCTTTTTTCATAATACCCTGCGTAGCCGCAAGCGATTTTTCTATATCGCCACCTGGTTTAATGCGCACATACATCACTGTTGCATTTTTGGGCGGCACGCTGAAAAACAAAACCGGATCGGGCTTGCCATACATATCACCATAAACATAGTCGTTCACCACGCCCACTATCGTAGCCATGGTGGTATCCCCATCAAAGTGTACCGTTTTACCCACGGCGCTCCCCTTCCCCATCAGCTTTTCCATGGTCTCAGTCGCGAGCATGCGGATGGGTTTGGTCGTGGTATCGCCGACGGTAAGGTTACGGCCCTCCAGCAGCTTCAGGCCCGATGTTTCCAAAAATTCGGGCGTTACATACCGGGTCGAGATCAATACCTTTGATCCGGAGGGTTTGCCGTCCCAGGTAAGGCCATCCGTATTATTGCCACCGTAAATAATAGAATGATCGGCAAGCGCCACGCTCGAAACATAGCCTGTGTTAAGCAAATCTTGCTTGATGGCATAATAATCACCCGCCATTTGCCCCTGCAGGTCCATTTCGACAAGGTTGTTTTTATTAAAACCAAGCTGCCTGCTTTTAATGTGCTGTATTTGCTGGTAAATGATGATCGTACTAATGATCAGCACAATAGAAACACTAAATTGCAGTACCACCAGCCCTTTACGTATCATCGCCGCGCCGCTGTCCTTAAGCTTCAAACCCTTCAGCACTGCTGCCGGGTTAAATGAGGATAAATAAAGCGATGGATAACTCCCTGCAATCAGGCCGCAAATCAGCGTGATGCCGATCAACGCCGCAAGGTGCAAGGGGTTACTTAAACCCAGCGTAAGCTGCTTCTGCACCAGCAAGTTGAATCCCGGCAATACCAGGGAAACGGCGATGACGGCAAATACGCCGGCTACAAAGGCCATAAATATAGCTTCGCTGATGAATTGACCGGCCAGCAAGGCCTTACCGGCGCCCAACACCTTCCTCACGCCTACCTCGCGTGCCCGTTTTTCGCTTCTGGCAGTGGCCAGGTTCATAAAGTTGATACAGGCTATCAGCAGGATGATCCAGGCGATGATGGTAAACAGGTGTACATATTCAATTTGTCCGCCGCCGGTTTGCTTGCCGTCTTTAAATTCGCCGTACAAATGCCAGTCGTTCATTGCAAACAAAAAGGCATGGCCCAGTGCTTTCGGCTCTCTTTTTTGGATATAGCCGTAAAGTTGTTTATTGATGGTTTCGGGATTTACACCCGGTTTCAGCTCGACGTAGGTACTGGTCGATTGACTACCCCAGCTCTTGAGCCAGGGACTCTCATCAAAATAGATCTGGTACGGCATCAGCCATTCAAACTGCAGGGTTCCGTTTGGCGCCAGGTCTTTCAAAACCCCCGTAACGATGTAGTTTTGCTTGTTATCAACCCGGATGGATCTACCTAAAACATCGCGATCATTGCCAAAAAACTTTTTAGCCGTCTTTTCAGTAATGACAATTGACCGCAGTTGCGCAAAGGCCGACGACGCGTTGCCCTGTACAAAAGGCAGTGTAAACATGCTGAAGATAGTTGGATCAGCATACTGCCCCGTCGAAAAAACCGATTTATTGTTATAGGAAAACAGCAGTGAAGTTCCCCCTTCCGACAATCGGCCGGTATTGGCAACACCCGGTAATTCGGTCTTTATCGCAGCAGCCATCAGACCCGGGGTAGAACCTTCCGTAAATACGTAGGTATCATACTTCTGATTCTCCATCACAAAGTACAGCCTGTCTTTTTTGGTATTGACGGAGTCGAAATTAACCTCATCCTCTACCCACAAAAATATCAGCGAGGCACAAGCAATCCCTATTGCCAGTCCACCGATATTCAAAAAACTGTAGCCGCTGTTCTTTGTCAGCCCGCGCCACATGGTTTTAAAATAGCTTTTTAGCATGCCCCCTAACCTCAGCCAACTGGCGGAGGAATTTAATTAGTTAAATTATAAACGTCTTGTATCTCTCATAATTCCACATCCGATAGCTATCGGATCTAGTTTCTACTCACTATTCACAACTCCCCATTCCCTACTCCCCCTTTAGGGGCCGGGGGGCGAATTATTCACTCCTCAAACTGTTCACCGGGTTCGCAACCGCAGCTTTGATCGCATGAAAGCTAACCGTGATCAGCGCTATCAGCAGCACCAGGAAAGATGCAAACAAAAATATCCATGAATTCACCGCTATCCGGTAGGGATAATTTTCCAGCCATTTGTGCATCGCCCACCAGGCCAGCGGCGACGAGATCAGTGCTGAAATGACCACCAATACTAAAAAGTCGGTGGATAATTTTCGTACAATCCCCTCAACGGACGCGCCCAATACCTTGCGGATGCCAATCTCTTTCTTCCGCCGCTCGGCCGACAAAGTGGCCAATCCGAACAAGCCGATGCAAGAAATGAAAATGGTGAGCGCTGCGCTGAACGTAACGATCTGTTTCCACTTCGATTCCTTGTCGTATTGCAGGGCAACTTCGGCGTCCTTAAACGAATAATTGTAGGGCCTAAAGGGGAAGAACTGTTTAAAGGTTTTTGCGATGTAGTTCATTGTGGCAGCTTTGTTCGCATCGTTTATCCTCACAAAAACATCCCCGTATGGCATATCCGGATTCATAGTAAAGAGCAAAGGCCCGACCTTTTGAGTAAGGTCCAGGAAATGGTAGTCTTTAACCACGCCCACCACGGTGTATTTCCTTTTATTAGAAGAGAAATCCACCACCTCTCCTATCGGGTTTTTCCAGCCAGCTTGTTTTGCAAAGGCTTCGTTTACCAAAATGGATTGCGCACTGTCGGCTACCATCAACTTTGAAAAGTTGCGCCCTTTTACAACCGGTATTTGAAACAAAGACAAGTAGTCTTCGTCGATATGCTTGATATCAAAGGTGGTCTGTTGTCCGTTATTTATTTTGGCTATTGTACCCCACCGGCCTCCCTGGTCGGCGGAAGCGCTTAGGATATGAGGATTCTTCAACAACTCCGCTCTAAACAGTGGCAGCATTTTTTTATCCATGTTAAAGGAGCTTATCGACACCACATTTTTATCATTATACCCCAGGTTAAAATGCATCAGGAAATTGAACTGCGAATAAATAGTAATAGTGGAAATGATAAAAAAAGTAGCAAGAGTAAACTGCAGCACCACCAGCCCCCTGGATAAATAATTTTTACCGGCATACTGTTGCCTGCTGTAGAGCGACTGAACAGGATTAAATCCTGAAAGCACCAACGCAGGGTAAAATCCGGCCAACAAACCCGTAAGCAGGAAAATAAGAATATAGCCGGCCACCAATTTGAAGCTCAGCAGGTACGAAAACGCGAGCGACTTATTGGCCAGGTCGTTAAACACAGGAAGGGCCAGTTGCACCAGCAGCAAACCCAACAAAAATGCGACAAAAGTCAAAATGTACGACTCCCCCAAAAACTGCATGACCAGTTGCCTGCGTTCCCCGCCAACCACTTTGCGTATGCCGATCTCTTTGGCCCGTTGAAGTGAGCGGGCAACGGTGAGGTTTACAAAGTTGATGCAGGCGATCAGCAGGATAAATAACGCAATTCCAGTAAGTATGTAGGCGTACATAGGATTGCTGGCATCCGACAAGCCATTATCTGCACGGTAATCAGTGCTCATGTGCATAGCCAGCAGGGGCTGCAGCCGGTATCGTATCTTATCCTTAAAACCATATTTTGCAGCTGCGTCTTTGGTCTCACCAGCAGCCTCCTGGTTATAGATTTTAGCGATCTTACTTTCCACCGCGGGGATGTTCGTCCCCGGCCGAAGTGTAAAAAATGTATGCAGGTAAAAATTTATCCATTCCTTATCGGTATTGCCGGAAGCGCCCATCGGCAGCAGCATTTTTATTTTGATAGACGAGTTTTGCGGCGAGCGCTTCGTAACCGCCGAAACCATATAAGGCTTAAAGGCGTCATTCACCTTTAATTGAAGCACTTTGCCTACAGCATCTTGCGTCCCGAAATATTTCTTCGCCATATCTTCCGACAACACTACCGAGTTTAGCCCGTTTAGCGCGGTCCGCGCGTCACCGGCTGCTAGCGGCGCCGTAAAAACTGAAAAGAAATTGCTGTCAACATACAAGGCATCTTCATTAAAAACTTCGTTGCCGCGTTTCACATCAAAATCAGCACCCTGCACGCGAACAAAATCTTCGATGTCGGGCAGTTCACGTTTAAACGTAGGTCCCGGCATCATCCCGGTGCTGCCCTGCTTACTTGTCACTCCGGCCGGGCTCGTCATATCCACTACCAGCCGGTAAATCTTATCCTTGTTAACATTAAAGCGATCGTAGCTGACCTCGTCCATGGTGTACAGCAGGATCAACATGCAACATGCCAGCGCCACTCCCAGCCCGGCAATATTAATCAGTGAAAATACCTTAGTTCGCCAAAGGTTCCTGAATGCTGTTTTAAGATAGTTTTTTATCATGCCCCCTAACCCCCTAAAGGGGGAATTTAAAAGTTTAATTAACCCCCGATCCCCTAAAGGGGGGAAGCTAAAATTTAATTGTTTATTTAATGTCCCCGTTTATACCCAATTTTTCATTTAACATTCCATTCGCACATTTGCATTCTCCACCTACTCCCGATAGCTATCGGGATCACCACTCACCGATCTTCACTCCCGCTTTAGGGGGCCGGGGGGCGATTACTCGCTCCTCAAGCTCTTCACCGGGTTCACCAACGCAGCTTTCACCGTTTGGTAAGCGATGGTTATCCCGGCAATGATCATCGAAGCGATGATCGACACCACAAACGTCCAGGGGCCTATTGTGATGTGGTAAGCATAGTTGTTGAGCCAATTGCTCATCATATAATAGCCAAGCGGCGCCGCGATCAAGAAAGCGATGCAGATGAGCAGCACAAACTCTTTTGAAAATAGTCCTACAATACTTGCAATCGGCGCGCCTAATACCTTGCGGATGCCGATCTCCTTCGTCCGCTGGGCTGCTGCAAACATGATGAGTCCGTATAAACCAAGGCAGCCGATAAGGATGGCAATTCCCGAAAACAATTTGAATGCCGTGTACACCTTTTGTTCCTGGGTGTAAAATCCCGCGATATGCTCATCAAGAAATTTGTATTCAAATAAGTTATTCGGGTTTAGCGTTGCCCAAATTTTGGCGACCTGGTCGATGGTGTTATTGATGGCGCCGGGACGGATCTTTACGCTTACCATAAAGAAAACATCGGGATTGTACAAAAAAGCGCAGGCCCGCCGCTTTTTATGTTTGGATTCACTCTGGAAATCCTGTATCACTCCAATGATATTTGCTGTGCGGCCATTTAGCATAAAGTGCTGCCCAACAGCATTGTCGGGGTTCATAATGCCAAATTTGTGGATCAGCGTTTCGTTCACTACCACTTTTTGGCTGGTATCGCCAGGCGCTTTTTTAGTTATTTTGTCGCCGGCCAACATCTTCATGCCGAACATGTCGATGTAGTTCTCGTCAACATCTTTTATTTCTGTAACGTCATCTTTAGTAACGCCAAATTGCGGGGCGCTGAAACTGCTGAATTGGTTGTTATAAGAGGGCGCGCCGTTTGACAATGTTACCTGCTGAACACCAGGCAGATTTGATACATCAGCCCGGAATACATCCATTTTCTTGCTGTCGGGCGTGTAAAAAGAAATCACAGACTCTTTGTTAAAGCCCAGGTCCTGGTTTTCAAAATAGTCCATTTGGCGGGCAACGATCAGCGTACCTACGATCAATATCTGCGATATGGCGAATTGCGCCACTACCAGGCCTTTGCGAAGGGTAAAGCCTTTGGCCATCCTGCCGGCTTTGTTTTTTAACGAATCAACAGGTTGAAAGGCAGATTGCACAAAGGCGGGATACAACCCGGCAATAAGGATCACAGCAATAGTAACCCCCGCTATCCATGCAATAACGACCGGTTGCAGCAACTGCGAGGAACTGATTTCGATGCCGAGCCATTTATCTGCCCCCGATAAAAAGAATGCTGCAAGTGCTACACCCAGGATCACCGCGATGCCGACCAAAACACCGGCCTCGCCAAGGAACTGTTTGATCAACTGCCCACGATTGGCGCCAAGCACCTTCCGTACGCCCACCTCTTTCGCGCGTTTGGTAGCCTGCGCGGTAGCGAGGTTAACAAAATTGATGCAGGCAGTGATGATAATGAGCAGTGCGACACCAAACAAAGCGTAAAATGTATCTTTTGAAACCGGGGTAACAACGTTATTGATATAGCGCTGGTCAAAATGGATATCGCGCAAAGGCTGCAGCGGCAGGCGTACCTCTTTGGGATTAAGCGCCCAGTTTTTATGCAGAAAGTCGGGTATGCGCGCCTGGATGCGCTGTATGGGATAGTTTTTTGGCAGCAGGATAAAAGTAAAAAAGCCGCCGCCTATATTCCAAAAATTATCCATCTGGTTCTTGATCTGGCTCCTGACGCTTTCCAGCGATAACATCATATGTATAGGCAGGCTGCGATTGGCAGGAATGTCCTTTATTACGCCGGTAACTTTGGCATTTATCTGGTTTTCCACATTTATAATTCGCCCCATTGGGTCGCTGCTACCAAAGTATTTTTTGGCTAATGTTTCATCCAGCACAATTGAGTTCGGCTCGGCAAGGGCTGTTTTGGAGTTGCCCGCTATCCATTGAAAATCAAAAATTTGAGGGAAATGCTCGTCGGTAATTACAAAGTCGTTATCGCGGAAGCGCTTGTTATCCACCTTCACCATCACGTCGTTATCGTACATTACCTGCGACACTTGTTCCAGCTCAGGAAAGTCGTTGCGTATCTTTGGCGCCACGGCCAGCGACACATCGGAGTTAAAGTCGATAGCATTCAGCGTGACGCGGTAGATGCGATCGGCCTTTGCATAATTGTCGTAATTTAATTCATCACGAACGATCAAAAATATCACCAGGCAAGCCGCAATCCCAAGCGTCAGCCCAAAAACGTTCAGAAAAGCATACCCAAGGTTCCGCCTGATGTTCCGGAACGCGATAATAATGTAGCTACGTATCATAAAACCTCCTAACCCCCGCTAGCCAGCGGTGGAATTTAACTATTCACTTGTTAATTAATACATTGAAACTCATTCAACATCCTACAGTTGCCGGTTCAATAACCACAAATCACGCATTGAATATTCCCGGTCATTACTCATTCTTCTCCACTCCCCCGCTAGCCAGCGGGGGCTGGGGGGTTACTCACTCCTTAAACTATCCACCGGATTCCCCAACGCTGCTTTTATCGATTGAAAACTTATCGTCACAAAAGCGATCAATATGGCTGTACCGCCTGCAATCGCCAGTAAATACCATTGAATAGTAACGCGGTAAGCAAAACCTTCGAGCCATTTATTCATGGCCCACCAGGCCAGCGGCGAGGCGATAAGGATGGAAATAAACACCAGCTTGATAAAATCCATCGATAGCATTCCCACGATGGTTGATACCCCTGCGCCCAGCACCTTGCGGATGCCTATCTCCTTGTTGCGTTGCTCGGCAGCATATGCGGCAAGGCCAAACAGGCCCAGGCAGGCGATGATGATTGCCAGTGTGCTGAAAGAGATGAACATCGACCCAAAACGTTGTTCAACACGATAGGAGGCATCAAAATCCTGGTCCATAAACGAATAAGTGAATGGCTGGTTGGGCGACATACCTTTCCATTTATCTTCAATTTGAGCCATCAGGCCGGTTAAGTTCGACGTATGCAGTTTCACGCCAATAGCGCCATTGTCCTTGCTGTACACCATTGCCAGCGGCCCAATGTTGTCTTTAAGCGATGCAAAGTTGAAATCCTTCACCACACCGATAATGTGGTATTGCTGCAAGCCGTAGCTATAGCGATAAACATTTTTGTTCAGCGGATCGGGCTGGCCCAGTTTGTGTACAAAAGCTTCATTTACGATCATGCCGGCTGTGTCGGAAGCCATATCCTTCTGAAAATTGCGCCCTTTTAACAAGTGCAGCCCCATGGTATGAATAAAGTTCTCATCTGTGGACCAGAACTCGGTTAAAATATCCTCTTTGATGTCGATCTTTTGGTGCGGAAACAAGCCCGTCTTCAAATCTTCATCGCCAGTCGGCTGGTACGACGACATGGTTGCATCTACCACACCGGGAAGCTGTCGCAGGTCGTTTTTAAGTACCCCGGCCTGGTTACCGAGCACATTTGCATTTTTGATGACGAGCACCTGGCTTCGGTCGAAGCCCAGGTCTTTGTTGTTAATATATTTTAGTTGATTATAAATAACAAGCGTACCGATGATCAGGAATATAGAAATGGAGAACTGGAAAACCACAAGGAAGCTCCTCAAAAACCCACCCTTAAACCCCGCTGCAAGTTTACCCTTTAGTACTTGAATGGGTTGAAACGCCGAAAGGAAAAGTGCAGGGTAAGATCCGGCAAGGAACCCTACGACCAAAACGATCAAGCCCAATGAAGGTACAAGCCAGGCGATGGTTTGACTGGTGACAGTTAACTGCTTGTCGGCAAGCTGGTTGAACAAGGGCAGTAAGCCCCAGGCAAGGACGACCGCTATGATAGCCGAAACCAACGTAACCAATATCGATTCGGTTAAGAACTGCGCGATCAAATATTTTCGGGATGAGCCCAACACCTTGCGAACGCCTACTTCCTTTGCGCGGTTAGCCGAGCGTGCAGTAGACAAATTCATAAAATTAACGCAGGCTATCAGCAGAATAAACACTGCCACCAGCGAAAAGATATAGATGTATTGGATGTTACCCTCCTTCTCCAGCGGGTATTGTGCGTCGGCGTCGCGCAGGTGGATGTCCGCCAGCGGTTTTAATATAATTTTCAGGTGGTTATCGCCGGTTTTCCAGGTCGACGGATTAAATGAATTGTTGACATCGATATCAGTCATCGCCCGCTCCAACTGTTGTATGTTGGCGCCAGGTTTCAGCAGCAGGTATTGATGCAAGCCAGCATAGCCCCAGTTGGTATTTTTGCTTTCAGGCCTTGATGAAAACGACAAAAAGAAGTCGTAGTGAAAATGCGACTGCGCCGGAATATCTTTAATAACGCCGGTCACCTTATAGGTATTGGAATCGTTAATGGTGAGGATCCTGCCTACGACATCCGTGTTGCCGAAATACTTTTTGGCCGTGCTTTCGGTAATTACTGCTGTATTGGGTTCGTCAAGAGAATTTTTAGGACTGCCATCCACCATCGGCAACGTAAAAACGTCAAACAGGGAAGACTCAGTAAAGACAACGCGCTTTTCGAGTATATTGTTATTGTCCTTTTTCACATAAAACTTTTGGGGCGACAGGAACAGGCCATCGTAATTGATCAGCCTTGCCACCTGCTCTACCTGCGGAAAGTGGCTGGTCAGTTCGGCCTTCCAGGGCACTTCTGATGTGGCATAAACACCTGCGTTTCCGTTCAGTTTGGCGTCTATCGTAACGCGGTATATCCGGTCGGCATTAGTATTATACCGGTCGTAGCCCAACTCATCCACCACGTAAAAAACGATCAGTAAGCATGTTGCCAACCCTACGGTAAGCCCAAACACATTTAAAAATGTGAAGCCTTTATTCTTCAACAAGCTGCGGTATGCAGTCTTAATGTAATTTCGTATCATTTGCCCCCCAACCTCCTAAAGGGGGAGTTAATTGTTTCTACCATTATTTAATACTCTTTCAAACCCATTCTTTAACAGACACCTTTCCTATAACTCGCCATTCGCCTTTCTTCACTCCCCCTTTAGGGGGTCGGGGGGCGATTATTCACTTCTAAGGCTCATCACCGGGTTCATCAATGCCGCTCTTATCGCCTGGAAACTTACGGTTAAGATGGCAATAACAAACGACAGCACCCCCGCCACGGCAAACACCCACCAGCCAATATCAATTCGAAAGGCAAAATCCTTCAGCCAAACGTTCATACCGTACCATGCAATCGGGAAGGCTATGAGCGCCGCTATCCCGACAAGCAGCAAAAACTCTTTGGAGAGCATATTGACAATCCCCGGTACAGAGGCTCCAAGCACCTTGCGGATGCCGATCTCACGGGTACGCTGCAATGTGCTATACGAAGCCAGCCCGAGCAATCCCAGGCAGGATATCATGATAGCGAGGAACGCGAAATACAAAAACAGCTTGCCAAACCGGTCCTCGGTTAAATATTGCTTGTTGAAATTTGCATCTAAAAAAGTATAGCTGAAAGGCCGCTGGGGAACCAGCGTTTTCCACTTAGCCTCAAGCGCTGCTATGGTTTCCGGAATATCGCCGCCTTTTATGCGTACCGTAAACACATTTATACCTTGCGGATTGATGCGGATATCCATTGGTTTGATATCCTCCGCCAGCGATTGAAAATGAAAGTCCTTAACCACACCGATGATTTGCCCTTGCCGGCCCCATTGGTTAAACTTTTTGCCGATGGCATCCAGCGGATGCACGTAACCCAGGTTTTTCAACGCGGTTTCGTTGATAATGAAAGCCTTGGTCGAATCCGTCGGGAATGAAGTTGAAAAGGTACGCCCGGCAAGCACCTGAAGGCCATATTGCGGGATAAAATCGTAATCCACATCGTACAGGTTCATATTTATCGGCATCAGGTTTCCGGCGCGGCTTTCCACCTCGGCATAGCCCACGGGGTTGCCGTTGCCGGGCGTGGTGGACGAACCCGAAACAGACACCACGCCCTGCGTCTGGCCCAGCTCATTTTTGATGGTTTGCGCCTGGCTCTGCACGACCGAGTCGCCGCTGAAATCCAGCACCGCCATCTGATCCTTACGGAAACCCAACGACTGGCTGCGCATATAATTCAACTGGTGGTAAACAACCAGTGTACCTACGATCAACACAATAGAAATGGTAAACTGTAAAACAACCAGGCCCTTCCTTAAAATTATTCCCTTTACCGAGCTGCTGAAACGCCCTTTCAATACCGAAGTGATGCTAAAGCTGGTCAGCACCATGGAAGGATAAATACCCGCAAGAAAACCAATAGCCACTGAAATGCCAAACAGGATAAATACATAGCCCTGCTCAAATATCCCCTGGCTCACTACCTTACCGGCCAGCAGGTTAAACAAAGGCATCAGCAAAATGCTAAGCACCACTGCGATGACAAAAGCTACCAGCGAAATGATAACCGACTCACCCAAAAACTGCATGGCCAGCTGCTGCTTAAAGGCGCCGATTACCTTTCGGATGCCCACTTCTTTTGCCCGTTCAGACGCCCGCGCGGTGGTGAGGTTTACAAAATTGATGCAGGCGATCAGCAAAATAAACACCGCAACAATTGAGAAAGTATAGATATTCGTCCGGCTGCCGTTAACGGGCGCTCCCCGGAAGGTGTCCATATAAACGTCTTTCAGCGGCTCAACAAAAAGTTCGTAATTATAGCCGCGCCGGCGCTGATCTTCGGTAATATGCTTGCGAAGAAAATCGGGCAGCCTGGCCTGCAGCCGTGCGGCGTCGGCGGGATTCGGTATCAGCAAATAAGTGTAGTTGCTAAAATTGCCCCATTCCGCCATCCGGATCAGCTTGAGCGGCTCCATGGTACTTGTCGAGATCAGCATGTCAAAATTGAAATGGGAGTTCAACGGCACATCCTTAATCACTCCGGTTATGTTCACCGGGTGTTTCCCGTCCAGTAGCAAAGATTTTCCAACTACGTTCGTACTGCCAAAATACTTTTTGGCCATCGTTTCGGTCAGCACCGCATCAAAAGGCGCCGAAAGCGCGGTCTTGGGGTCGCCGTGGATGAACGGAAACGTAAAAATGTCAAACAGCGTCGGATCGGTAAAGCTGATGTTGTTTTCCTGGAATTTCTTATCCCCGCTAACCACCAAAAAGCCCGCGCCAAAAACCCGTGCGTTTGCTTTTACCATTTCGGGGTAGTCCTGCTGCAAGGCTGGGCCCATCGGCGCCGAAGCACTGCTCCAATGCAAAACCTCGTTTGGTGATTTGATGTCCGTATTCAGGCGGTAAACCTGGTTAAAATTTTGATTGAACTTGTCATAGCTCAACTCAAACTTTACATAAATAAATATCAGGAAACAGGCCGTCATCCCAACCGCCAACCCTGCAACATTAATAAACGAGAAACCTTTGTGCCTCCACAAGTTCCTGAATGCTATTTTAAGATAGTTTTTTATCATGATTTAGTCCATTTGTTCACTGGTTCATTAGTTCACTGGTGCCCGGTTCATTGGTGTTTGGCTGTTTTTTTGCTTTCAGCTTTAAGCCCAACTGCAAACTGCTACTGCCAACTGCTTACTCACTCCTAAGGCTCTTCACAGGGTTCGCCAGCGCTGCTTTGATCGCCTGGAAACCAACCGTAAGTATGGTTATTACAATCACGGACAGCAAAGCCACTATAAATACTGCCGGGCTAATTGTGATCCGATAGGCAAAACCGTTCAGCCATTGGCTCATCATCCACCACGACAGCGGGAAGGCAATCAGCACTGCTATGCCAACCAGTTTCAGAAAATCGCTGGTAAGCATTACAGCAAGGCCTTGTACAGATGCACCAATCACTTTGCGAATGCCGATCTCCTTTTGCCGGGTCTGCGCCGTGAAGGCAACCAAACCAAATAGCCCCAGGCAGGAAATAATAATGGCCAGTCCCGAAAAATATTTTGATAATACCGATATTCTTGTTTCAGTTTCGTATTGCTTCTGGTAAGCATCATCCAGGAAATTATAAGCAAACGGGAAGCCCGGGTTAAACGACTCGTACAGATGCTGCACTGCGGCAATCGTTCCCTTTTGATCGCCTCCCTTTATACGCACCATAAGCTTATACCAGGGGTTGCCACCGCTGGTAGCCAGCACTATGAATGAGGGTGTCACCGTTTCGTGTAAGGATTCATAATGAAAATCCTTCACCACGCCGATGATCTGCAAACTGCCGCCACCGATCTTGATATTTTTCCCTACCGGATCTTTCAAATGCATAGCACGGATAGCTGCTTCATTTAGAACCACTTTGTTGGTTTCATCGCCAAAGTTTTTCTCAAATGGTCGGCCCGCAGCCATATGCATGCCCATTGTCTCAATGAAGTTGTAGCTGCCAAAAAAGCCTTCAAAATAGGTAGTCTGAGTATTATCGCCGTCCCAGCTCACACTGGCGGTACCGAAATTGCGGCCTACCATGTTGTGCTGTGTAAAGCCCGCGTTGACTACGCCGGGTATGTTTTTAAGCGCGTTAACAAAATCGTCCTCGTGCCCCATCAGCGCGCCTTCCGAATTAAACCGGATAATGTTATCCTTGTTATAGCCCGGATCGGTTGATTTGATAAACTGGATCTGCTGATAAACGATCAGCACCGAAACGATCAGCACTACTGAAAGCGTGAATTGAAAAACTACCAGGCCTTTACGCGCGATTAATTCACCAAGCGAAGTTTTAAGCTTGCCTTTCAAGATAGCCAGCGGCTGGAACCTGGATAGGTACAAGGCCGGGTAGCTGCCCGACAATAGCCCGGTTACGAGGGTTATGATTATTAGTATCGATAACAGTTGAAAGCTAAAATCGAGATGAATATCCTTGGCCGTCAGTTCATTGAATTCCGGAAGCAGCAGCCAGACAATTCCCAGCGCAATCAAGGTGGTAAAAGAAGCCAGCATCAGCGATTCCGACAAAAACTGCAGGATCAGATGGCTGCGGTGGGCGCCCACCACCTTTTTTACCCCCACCTCCTTCATCCTTCCGGCAGCTTTTGCGGTCGACAAATTCATAAAATTGATGCAGGCGATAACCAGTATAAATATGGCGATGATGGAAAACAGTTTTACGTATTCGCCCCGGCCGCCAACACGCGAGCCGTGGTTAAATGTATTTTCGAGGTAATTGTCCGAAAAACGCATTGCGAACAGTGAACGCGCCGTATCGGCGGTATTGCGGCTTATCAGCTTTGCAATGCTTTTGTTAAAGGCGTCAACATCCGTACCGTTTTTCAGCATAATAAAGTTATGCGGGCCGCCGTTACCCCAGGTTTTTACCCAACTTTGCCCCGGCATGTCGGCCAGGTAGTCAAAACTCTGTACAAAATCAAATTGCTGCGACGAATGCACGGGCATTTGATACACCCCCGACACAAAAAATACCTTATCATTCTGAACCTTTATGCCTCTGCCCAAAACGTTGGTGCTGTTAAAAAGCCGTTGGGCCAGGTCGGAGCTGATAACGATGGATGTTTTATCATTGAGCACCTTACTTCGGTCGCCAACCAGCATCTTAAACGAAAATATATCGAAGTAGTCCTTGCCGGCGTATTGCCCTGAAGCTCTCAGGCTTTTATCGCCAACGGTTAGCGTCGATTTTTGGAACCAGTCCGGCGGCGCCACGGCGGCGGCATACATCACCTGCGAGTGTTGCAGTTTCAGCACATCGCTCACCAGGCCCGACGATTCGTCCGTCAGCGACTGGCTACCCGCATTTTTGCGGTGCTCCATCACCTGGTATATCTGGTTGTCGTTGTCGAACTCCTTGTCAAACCTCAGCTCGTCATGAACCCACAAATAGATCAGCAAGGTGCACGCAATCCCCGCCGAAAGCCCGATCACATTTAAAAAAGTGAATTGCTTATCCTTTTTTAAGTTTCGGAAAGCGATTTTTAAATAGTTCTTTATCATATACCCCCCAACCTCCTAAAGGGGGAGTTTAATTTCTTGTTAATTAAAATCGTACCCGTACGAGTTTGACATTCCGACTTTCCAATTCAAAAAAATCCGACATCGAACATCCGAACTTCCGCATTCAAAATCATTCCGTACCCGATAGCCATCGGGAGGTTCGTTGATGAATCTTCGCTTCTCGCTTTGGACTTTCAGCTTATTCCTTTCACCGCCAACTGCCAACTGCCTACTGCTTACTCACTTCTAAGGCTCTTCACCGGGTTCGCCCCCGCCGCCCTCACCGCCTGGAAACTGATCGTCGCCAATGCAACAAATATGGCCGTCACCCCTGCCAGGCCAAATATCCACCAGCTAATGCTAATGCGGTAGGCAAAATCCTGCAGCCAGTTATGCAAAATATACCAGGCAACCGGTGTGGCAATCACAATGGCGTACACCACCAGCTTGATAAAATCTTTGGACAGTAGCAAAACGATGTTCGAGACCGAGGCGCCAAGCACCTTCCTCACCCCGATTTCTTTGGTGCGCTGCAGGGTGGCAAAAAGCGAAAGGCCCAGCAATCCAAGGCAGGCAATAAATATGGCAAAGCCTCCGAATATGCTGAACGCCTTGCCCAACAATTGATCGTTTTTATACAAAGCGTTAAATTGCTCATCGAGGAATGAATAATCAAAAATATTACCCGGGAAAAAGCTTTGGTATTTCTCTTTTATGGCCGCTACTGTAGCCGTCACATTTGCGGGTGAAATTTTGATAGATATTTGATTTTGGATATTTAAAACCGGTTCAAGTATGGTCGGTTCGATCGCGTAGTGCAATGATTTTTGGTGATAATCCCCAACCACTCCTACAACATCCCATTTATTAGTACCGTTCATGATGGAATGACCGATCGCTTTTTCAGGCGATGAAAAACCAAGGGTTTTAACGGCACTTTCATTTAGGATCAGGTTATGTAACTTGCTGCGGTCGGGGTTATAATCCGATTGGACAAAATTCCTGCCGGCCACTAATTTCATCCCGTAGGTTTTAAGAAAGTCTTTGCTTACACCGTCAAACCGCATGGTATAATGGATGTTCGGGTCAGCCTCTGCCGACCTTATGCCAAAGTTTCGACCCATTTCGTTACCAGGCACCCAAAAAGAAGTCGCCGCATTTTTTACATCCGGAATCTGATCCATCTCCGCAACAAAGGCGTTGGTACGTGTTACAAAAGTGGTATCTTGTTTTACAAACGCCGGACCATTGATCACCAGCATCTGGTCGATGTTTACGCCCAGCTTCTGGTCGTTCATGTATTTGATCTGCTTGTAAACCACAAACGACCCGGTGATGAGCACGACGGTTATTGTAAATTGACCGATAACAAGCCCCTTACGCAGAAAAGCGCCTTTTTTAGATGAGCTGAACCTTCCCTTTAAAACCATGATGGGTTTAAATGCCGATAGCACAAAGGCAGGATAAAACCCCGACACAAATACCCCGGTTAGGATGATCACCAGCAAACCGGCACTGATCAAATAGCCGCCAAAACCCTTTTTAAACAGGTAGTCCATCGACAGTTGATGCTGAACCAGGCTATTAAACGAGCGCTGGGCAGCGAACACCAATAGGATAGCCACAGCCAGCGCAATAATATTGATCAAAAAGGATTCGGTTAAAAACTGCCGGATCAGTTGCCCCTGGGTGGCGCCGGTCACTTTACGAACACCTACCTCTTTGGCCCTTTCAACTGATCGGGCGGTAGCCAGGTTGATGTAGTTGATCCAGGCAATACAAATAATAAACAAGGCGATGATCAGCAGGCCCCACACCACCGTGGCGCTGCCGGTATTGGCTATCTCGTATTCGGTATCCGAATAGAGGTGTGCTTTAAGTAGCGGCTGCAGGTAGAACTTCTCCACGCTGCCCGAAACTTTATTTCCCTGGAAATGCCGCTGACTAAAGGCCGCCAGCTTCGCATCGAAGGCTTTGTAATCGGTGCCGTCCTTCAGTTGTATATAGTGCCAGAAATCCGAATCCGTAAAATCATAGTCGGCCTGCTTATAGCCGTAGCTGTGAATGATGGTCTGATACGACAACAGCATATCAAACGACAAAAGTGAATTTTCCGGGACATCCTGTATAATGGCTACCACTTTGGAGGGGAAAGTATCCTGGGCCACCGTGATCATCTTCCCGATGAAGGGTTCCAAATTATCACCCCGGACATCGAATATCTTGCGCGCAGTCGAGGCCGTGAGCACAACTGTATTGGGTTCCTTTAGCGCCGTGCCCAGGTCCCCGGCCAACGAAGGATAAGTAAACATCAAAAAAAACGAATTATCAACCGCAAATGCGTTTTCCTTTGGGATTTTTTTATCCTGGTAAGTGATGATCACCTGCCCCTGCGGCAAAATCCGGGTATGGTTTACAACCTCCGGGTAATCGTCCTGCAGCGCTTTCCCCACACCTGAATAAGTGATGGTGCCGTGCTGAATCAGCTTATTGTTTTGGTAACGGTCGTTCACCAGGCGGTAAATGTTGTCCGCGTTTTTATTAAAATGATCGAAGCTTAGTTCAAAATTTACATGCTGCAATATCAGCAGGCAAGCGGCCATCCCCAGCGATAAGCCAAGAACATTGATCAGTGAAAAAACCTTGTTTTTCCACAAATTCCGCCAGGCAGTTTTGAAATAGCTTTTTATCATACCCCCTAACCTCCGCTAGCCAGCGGAGGAATTTATTTTTTTAAGTTAACAGTATCAAAGTCCTGAATTCAACAATCCGCATTCGACATTACGTATTCCGCATTTCCTCATCTCATATCTCACATCTTCAAATCCGAAATGGCGATAGCCCTCTTGAGCTCCGCTGAAAAACAAACAATCGCGAAAAATCGAACATCCGAATTCCGGCATTAAACCCATTCCGCATCCGATAGCTATCGGATCGACATTTTGCATTCCGCATTTCCCCATCTCCCATCTCAAAATCCAGCCAAAGTAACCCCAACACTCAAGCTAACCCCTCCATTTCGGAGGAGGTTAGCGGGAGGCACTTAACTTTAACTAATATACTAAAACTCGTCTCTGTCAGGCAGATATGCCGGCTCAAGACTAAGGACTAAAGGCTCGCGACTTAGATCATTATATTCTCCATCACAGTCTGGCCGTCCAAAAGACGGATGATGCGATGGCTGTAGCGCGCGTCGTGTTCGGAGTGCGTTACCATGATGATGGTAGTACCCTGTTCGTTCAGGTCAGTCAGCAGTTCCATTACGTCGTTACCGTTGGTGGAGTCGAGGTTACCGGTGGGCTCATCCGCAAGGATCAGCTTGGGTTTGTTTACAACTGCCCTGGCAATGGCCACACGCTGTTGCTGACCACCCGATAATTGTTGCGGGTAGTGGTTGCGGCGGTGCATGATCTGCATTTTGTCCAGCACTTCTTCCACCCTTTTTACACGTTCGGCCGATGGCACACCGGTGTAGATCAGCGGCAGCTCCACGTTTTCGAAAACGGTAAGCTCGTCGATCAGGTTAAAGCTCTGGAACACAAAACCGATGTTGTGTTTGCGCAGGTCGGCACGTTTACGCTCGGTGAAATGTGCAACCTCAATGCCGTTAAACACATAGCTGCCTTCATCCGGGTCATCAAGCATGCCCAAAATGTTTAGCAGGGTCGACTTGCCACAGCCCGAAGGGCCCATAATGGCAACAAACTCGCCGGTTTTCACTTCGATCGAAAGCTTGTTCAATGCAATCGTTTCTACCTCTTCTGTGCGGTAAAATTTTTCAAGATTTGTTATTTTTATCATTTGCGCCTCCTAAATCCCTTCCGTTTCATTTTTCGGCAGGATTCTATTTAATAGTTTTTAATTAGATTCTTATTGTTGTAATGTTGAAACGTTGTAATGTTGGAACGTTGTAATGTTCTATTGTTGTAATGTTGTAATGTTGTAATGTTCTATTGTTTTATTGTTATATTGTTGGAATATTGTAAAGTTGAAATGTTGTAATGTTCTTTTGTTTTATTGTTGCATCGTTCTATTGTTCTGTTTGTGCTCTCAAAACTGCTACTGCTACTACCCCCCTCCGGCCATGAACTATGAACTATGAACCACTGCCAACAGCCCACTGCAAACTGCCAACTACTTCTTAAGCACCAACTCATCAATCGTCCCAAACGTATCATAGCTGGATGTGATCACCTTGTCCCCTTCCTTCAGGCCCGATGTCAACTCGTAGTAATCAGGGCTCTGACGGTTGATCGCAATGTCAACTTTGTAGGCTTTTTTGCCGTCCTCGCTTACTTTAAATATCCAGTTGCCGCCGGTTTGCTGGAAAAATCCGCCCTTAGGCAACAATAGGGCAGTAGTTTGGTCGCTCAGGAACAGTCGTACCTGGAGCGTCTGCCCCTTCCTTATGCCTGTCGGAACCGGGCCTACAAATGTCATATCCACGTTAAACTGGCCGGCCACTACCTGGGTAAACACCTTTTTGACAACCAGGTTATAAGTCTTGTCGGCAAATTGAAAATCGCCCTTCAGGCCGGTAAATACCCGGGCAATATAATGATCTTCCACGCCTACCCTTATTTTAAATCCCGAAGCCTCATCTATCTGCCCTATTTCATCGCCTGCTTTCTTGTCCTGCCCTATTTCAGAGTCGAAAGATGTTAATTGTCCGTCCACCGGCGCGCGTAAGGTAAGGGCTGACACTTTTTCCTTTAACAAATCAAGGGTTTGCTTCATCTGGCTGTATTGCTCCTTGGTTTGTGCTTCCTGTTGCTTAACCAGCGTGGTATCCTGTATCAGGATTTGCCTGGCCAGTTTCTCGCGTTTCAGCTGGTAATCGTATTGGTTTACCGCGGTCTGGTATTCCTGCAGGCCTATCGCCTTTTTGCCATACAGGTCCTTATCCAGGTTGTATATGCGTGCGGCTTCCTTATAGGCAACATCCACGTCAGCCATCGAATTCAGCTTCGAAATGGTATTTTGCTCGGCAGCGTTGTGCTGTATCGCCATCTGCGTTTCATCATTAACCACCTGGGTCTGTTCATTGGCAAGGCTCAGTTCAAGGTTGGTATTTGATAAGCGCACGATCGGGTCGCCGGCTTTCAGTATGGCGCCGTCCTCCACATATTTCTGTTCAACACGGCCACCGTCGGTCGCGTCAAGGTAGATGGTAGTCAATGGCATAACCACGCCGTTCACCGGGATATTTTCCTGGAACGGCCCTTTAGTAATAGTACTTATAGTCAGTCTTTCGGTATCCACATCCAGTTTGCTTTTGCCCGAGGTTGAGTAAATGGCGCCGGCGATCAATAAAACCAAAGCCGTTATGCCGAGTATTGTTAGTATCCGTTTGGTATTCCAGGTCCTTTTTTCAATTTTTCTGTCCACTTGTAGTATTTTATATGTTGTTATCGATTTGCATAGTTGTTATAAAAACACATGCCACAAATTAAACACCTGTTTTTCAGCAAATTAATACAATTATTGTCAAACTTAGCGTACGCTTCTGTTACAGCGGGTGTTCGGTTATGATACAATGAAATTTGAGCAGCTTGATACATGTGTTCGTTGTTTTATTGGTTATCACTTCACGGATAGCGCTTTATAGGCCACTACTATGTATAAGACGCATTATTTGCATAAAAGTTGCAGGGAATGTTATGATTGATAGCATATTAACGGCAATTATTTGTTGTCAATATTTGGTTACTAATATAACGATAAGCATAAAATACGAACATTTGCAGAATTATTAGTACCATTGAGATGTGAGATATGAGGTGTGAGGTGTGAGATATAAAATGGAGGCGACTGTAGTCGTTCATGGTTCATAGCCGGAGATTAGTCGACATGTGAGATATACCGGTGAACAGGCTCCTCGTCTCAAATCTCATATCTCACATCTCATATCTACCAGTGAACCAGTGAACTAATGATCTAATGAACTATTGAACCAATGAACTAAAATGATATTAAAAAAATCCACCGTTCTAATTGTTGACGATGATCCCGATGTGCTCACCGCCGTTAAGCTTTTGCTTAAAACGGAAGCCGCCGAGGTGATCACCGAAAAAAATCCCGAAAATCTGAACTGGCTCCTGCAGCGCAACCAGGTTGACCTTGTGCTGCTCGATATGAACTTTAACAGCGCCATCAATACCGGTAACGAGGGCATCTACTGGCTGCGGAAAATAAAAGAATGGAAACCTAACGTGTGCATCATCATGATAACCGCGTATGGCGATATAGACCTCGCTGTGCGCAGCCTGAAGGAAGGGGCTAACGATTTCATCGTAAAACCCTGGCATAATGAAAAGCTCATCGGTACCATTAAAGAACTGCTTGACAAAAAAGAAGGTGTAAAAACGACTAAATCTTCTGTTAAAGGTTCCGGGCAAACAAGCCTCCTCGGCGACTCGGATGTGATGCAGGACATCTTTTTCAAGGTGAATAAGATAGCGCCTACCGATGCCAACATCTTAATTCTCGGGGAAAATGGTACGGGCAAAGACTTGATGGCCAAGGCCATACACGAGCGCTCGCTGCGTGCAGATAAACCCTTTATAAAGGTCGACGTTGGCGCACTCACCGATACGCTTTTTGAAAGCGAGTTGTTCGGCCACAAAAAGGGCGCTTACACCGACGCCCGCGAGGACCGTACCGGCCGTTTCGAAGATGCCGAGGGCGGCACACTATTCCTCGACGAAATTGGCAATATATCGCTGCAGCAACAAGCCAAGCTGCTCACGGTTTTGCAAAACCGGCAGGTTACGCGGTTGGGCACCAACAAGGCGGTGGATATTGACATCCGTCTCATTTGTGCCACCAATTTGCCGCTATCCGAGCTGGCGAACGAGAACCGCTTCCGTAAGGATTTGATCTATCGCATCAACACCGTCGAGATCAATATGCCGCCGTTGCGCAAACGCAACGACGACATTATCCTGATAGCCCGGCATTTCGCCAAAATGTACGCTGGCAAATACCTCAAGCCAAGTGTTGATTTTGATACTTCGGCCATTAACAAGCTCAAAAGCTACAGCTATCCCGGCAACGTGCGCGAGCTCCAGTACACCATTGAGCGTGCCGTTATCATGGCAGACAGTTCTACCCTCAACGCCGACGACCTCATCTTTTCCATATTGGAAACGCAGCCCGATGTTGTGGAGGATGACGATAACATCCCGTTAAGCACACTGGAAAAGAACGCCATTTTGCGGGTAATTGAAAAGCACAACGGCAACATTACCCGCGCCGCAAAAGAATTGGGCCTTACCCGTACCGCCTTGTACCGCAGACTAAGCAAATATGATATTTAACCGATACGAATGGCGCCTGGTGCTGCGCGTAGTAATATTATTTATAACGCTTACCGCAGCGTCGGTATTGGTGGTTTCCAGCAATTCTTTGTTTTTAGTGATCGTGGTGCCCTTGATCGCGTACGAGGTGATCGACTTGATCCGCTTCCAGAAAAAGGCGCAGGATGAGGTGAGCCAGTTTGTTGAGTCGATCCATTATCGCGATTTTTCACGCCATTTTGATGTACGCAAGGCGCCAAATGAACTCAAGCCGCTGCGAAAAGGCTTTAACGAGATCAACAGCACCTTTAAGCTCATCAGCCGCGAACGTGAAACACAGTACCATTACCTGCAAAAGATTTTGGAACTGGTAGATACCGGCATCCTCTCCTACGAGCAGGAAACCGGCGAAACCGGCTGGATGAACGAAGCATTCAAAAACCTCATCGGCGTTCCCTACCTCAAGACGGTCCATTCGCTGGAAAAGCGCGAAGAAAAATTGTATGGGGAACTCATCAAAATAAAGCCGGGCGATGCCAAAATATTAACGATTACCCGCAACCAGCAATTGGTGAAGATATTGGTAACAGCCAGCATTGTGCGAAGCGACGACAAGATTTACAAGCTCATCGCCTTTCAAAACGTGAGCGAGGCCCTCGACGAAACCGAATCAAAAGCCTGGCAAAAGCTGCTAAGCGTAATGACGCACGAGATCATGAACTCCGTTGCGCCAATATCTTCGCTTGCGGATACCATGAAAAACCGTTTACAAAGTCCCGAGATCAAAAACAGCCCGGTGAGCAGCCATCTCGAAGACCTGGAACTTGGTATCGATACCATCAAACGCCGCAGCGAGGGCCTGCTCAAATTTACCGAAAGCTACCGCAGCCTCAACAAGATCACCCGTCTCGACCTGAGCAAAATACTTGTACGCAACATGTTCGAGAACCTCAACAGCCTGATGCGGCCCTCCCTCGAAAAAAAGAACATCGAGCTGGAGATCATCCTCCGCGATCCAACCCTCGCCATTGAGGCCGACCATAACCTCGTAGAACAGGTGATGATCAACTTAATGGTGAATGCCATCGAAGCGGTAAAAGACAAGGAGCACCCGCGCATCACCCTTTCCGGCGAAATACAAAGCAACAACAAAACCATCCTCAAGGTAGCTGATAACGGCCTCGGCATGCCCCCCGAGCTGCTCGATAAGATCTTCATTCCCTTTTTCAGCACCCGCAAAAACGGCAGCGGTATTGGGCTTAGTCTCTGCAAACAGATCATGCTGCTCCACAAAGGCAATATCCAGGTGCAATCCACCGAAGGCATGGGTGCAGCGTTTTTGTTGGTGTTCAGTCCGCAGGGAGGGTAAGCAGTGGCAGTTAGCAGTTAGTTCACGGTTCGAAGTAGCAGTAGCAGTTGGCAGTTTGACCGTGAATAAATAAGGTTGGCCAGTTGCATCACCTTTGACATTTCGGGGTTTCACCTGTAATCGACTTTCGCCGGGCATTAAGCATCCACGACTGCTACTGCCACTGCTGCTGCTTGCTGCCGCCTTCTATCTCACATCTCCCATCTCATATCTCATATCTCATATCTCAAAAAAGAAAATTAAATTTGGTTCCTAACAAAATATCCCTTTATATTTGCAACAATATTTGGTAGCAATACCATCGATCATTACCTATCATACAGGTTTTGATTTATAAAGAAGCGGCGAGAGATCAGGCTCAATGACCCGCTGGCAACCCTCCGGAAAGAGAAGGTGCCAATTCCTGGCCCGGTAAATATCCCGGGGAATATAAATTATTAACCATGAAAAGTTTAATTAAGATTCTTCTTCAGAACATTTTTAAGGCGAACAAACAGCCGCAACCTGCTTATTGCTACAGCTATTCCAATGGCTGTATGTGTATGTGCTGTTGCTGTTGATCCCTTAACACGTTTTATTTTCTCCCTTTCCCGAAAAATACGTGTTAGCGCAAGGTGACCTTTTGCACCATTGTGGCCTGCGAAAAACAAATCCCTCAAAAACATTAAAACTTAATATTATGTCTGCTGAAAACTTAAAATTCGAAACGCTTCAACTGCATGCCGGCCAGGAGGCCGACCCAACAACAGGTGCGCGTGCAGTGCCCATTTACCAAACCACATCCTATGTGTTCAAGAACGCCGAGCATGGCGCAAACCTGTTCGCGTTAAAGGAGTTTGGGAACATCTACACCCGCATCATGAATCCCACCACCGATGTGTTCGAAAAACGCATTGCGGCCCTCGAGGGTGGTGTGGCGGCCCTTGCCACAGGATCAGGCCAGGCCTCACAGTTCCTGGCGCTGAACAATATCCTGCAGGTCGGCGATAATTTTGTTTCTTCGCCATTCTTGTACGGGGGCACCTATAACCAGTTTAAGGTGGCCTTTAAACGGCTGGGTATTGACGTTCGTTTTGCAAAAGACGACACCGCCGAAAACCTGGAAAAGCTGATCGACGAAAAAACCAAGGCAATCTATCTCGAAACCATCGGCAACCCTGGTTTCAATGTAGCCGACTTTGACAAAGTATCGGCACTGGCAAAGAAACATGATCTGCCGCTGATTGTGGATAATACTTTCGGCGCAGGCGGCTATTTGTTCAGGCCGATCGACCATGGCGCTAACGTGGTAGTAGAATCCACCACCAAATGGATCGGCGGTCATGGCACCACTATTGGCGGTGTCATCATCGACGCCGGCAACTACAACTGGGCAAACGGCAAATTTCCGCAGTTTACCGAGCCATCCGAAGGCTATCACGGTTTGGTATTTTCGAGCGTGTTTGGCATCGGCGGCCCATTCGGCAATATCCAGTATATTATCCGGGCACGGGTAGAAGGTTTGCGCGATTTCGGCGCATCCCAGGCCCCATTCAACGCCTGGCTGAACATACAGGGGTTAGAAACATTGTCATTGCGGGTACAACGCCATGTGGATAACGCGCTCGAACTGGCCAAATGGCTGGAACAGCAACCCGCCGTTGAAACGGTAAATTACCTGGGCCTGTCGTCGTCACCACATCATGCACTGGCTAAAAAGTATCTCAAAAATGGCTTTGGCTCCGTATTAACCTTTGAATTGAAAGGCGACAAGGAAAATGCCTCGGCTTTGATAAACAACCTGAAGTTGGTGAGCCATTTGGCCAATGTGGGCGATGCAAAAACGCTGATCATTCAGCCATCGGCAACTACGCACCAGCAGCTGTCGGACGAAGAGCAACTGTCGGCCGGTGTATTGCCAAACCAGGTACGGGTATCTGTTGGCCTTGAGCATATCGATGATATAAAGGCGGATTTTGAACAGGCATTTGCAAAGATCAAGCAATTAGAAGAAGAACTAGTATAATTTACAGGTGATAGAATAGCGTTGTTCCGGGTATTCCGGTCGTCCGTACGGATGACCGGAGCCGGGATAACAAATGATAACATGAACGCAGAAATATTTAAATACAAAAAAGCCCTTAAGCTGGAATCGGGCAAACAGTTGCGCGACTTGCAGATTGGCTTTAATACTTACGGAACCCTTAATAAAAAACGGGATAATGTGGTTTGGGTTTGCCATGCCTTAACCGCAAATTCCGACGTGTTTGATTGGTGGAAAGGCCTTTTTGGTGAAAACGATTATTTTAACCCGAAGGATCATTTCATCGTTTGCGCCAATATATTGGGATCACCTTATGGCAGCAGCAATCCCTTGAGCATGAACCCGGTTACCGGTTTGCCTTACTACCTGGCTTTTCCGCAATTATCGGTGCGCGATATTGTAAAAGCACACCAGCTTTTGGCAGAGCACCTGGAGATCAACAGCATAGAAATCCTGGTCGGCGGCTCATTAGGCGGGCAGCAGGCTGTAGAATGGGCGATAATGGCGCCCGCACAGATCAAAAACCTGATCCTGGTGGCGACCAATGCCAAACACTCGCCATGGGGTATCGCCTTTAATGAATCGCAGCGCCTGGCGATCACCACCGACAGAACTTTTTATGCCAATAAGCCCGACGGCGGCGCCAAAGGTTTAAAAGCGGCGCGCAGCATCGCCCTCCTCTCCTACCGCAACTACAAAACCTATTCGGTTACGCAGCAGGAAGAGAAAGACAGTGTGGTGGATGATTACAAGGCATCCTCCTACCAGAACTACCAGGGCGAAAAACTGGTGAACCGCTTCAACGCCTACAGCTATTGGTACCTGTCAAAAAGCATGGACTCGCACAACGTGGGCCGCAGCCGGCATGGTGTTGAAAAGGCGCTTAGCCTGATAAAGGCCCGCACCCTGGTGATTGGGATTAAATCAGATGTGCTGTTTCCCATAGAAGAGCAGCAATACCTGTTCAGGCACATACCCAAATCGGTTTTTGCCGAGCTGGATTCATTCTACGGGCATGATGGCTTCCTGATTGAAACCGGGGCATTAACAAATGTGATAGCCGCTTTTTTTAAAACTGACGTAAAAGGAAAAATAATCGAATTGCAACGGACCGCATAATGAGTAAGAAATTAAACATAGGCCTGTTTGGCTTTGGCGTGGTTGGCCAGGGGCTGTATGATATTATCAAAACCAAAAATCTCAACCTCGAGATCAAAAAGATTGCGATAAAGGACCCGCATAAAAAACGTTCCCTACCGGCACATTTATTCACTACCGAAAGGGACGAACTGCTCAACAACCCGGAGATCAACACCATTGTAGAACTGATCAACGATACCGAAGCAGCTTTTGAGATCGTTTCAAGAGCTTTAAGCTCGGGCAAGAACGTGGTATCGGCCAGTAAAAAGATGATCGCGCTGCATTTAAAGGAACTGATAGAATTACAGCAAGAATTCGGCACGTCGCTTTTATACGAGGGCGCCGTTTGCGGCAGTATCCCGATCATCCGTAACCTGGAGGAGTATTATGACAATGAACTGCTGCACTCCATCAGCGGTATATTTAACGGCTCGTCCAATTATATCCTTTCAAAAGGTTTTATCGAAGGACTTGATTACCATTCAGCGCTGAAACAAGCCCAGGACCTGGGTTTCGCTGAGACGGACCCAACCAGCGACGTAGGCGGATTTGACGCCAAATACAAACTGGTTATCGCCGCTGCGCATGCCTACGGCGTAATTGTGCAACCCGACGAGGTGTTTAACCTCGGCATACAAACCCTTTCGGCGCATGACCTGCAATACGCACGGGAAAAGAACCTGAAAATAAAACTCGTGCCTGTCGCCAAGGAACTGGACGACCGGCACGTAGCCTTGTTTGTGTTACCAAAATTTGTGAACGATAAAGAGTTTTTGTACAATGTGGAGTACGAATACAATGGCGTAATTGTACAAGCCGCTTTTGCCGACCAGCAATTCTTTTTTGGAAAAGGTGCCGGGGGCCATCCGACTGGGTCAGCGGTTTTATCGGATATAGCCGCGCTGCGCTATGATTATCAGTACGAGTATAAAAAAGCAAAAGAGCGCAAGGACCTTGAGTTTACAAATGATATTGAACTAAATATCTACATAAGGTACCATGATGAAGAGTTGGTTGAAGCGCTTAACTTCTCGCATATCCATGAACGCTATTACTCGGGGAGCTATAAATATGTGATCGGCAAGATCAACCTCCAAAACCTGGTAGACAACCAAAATAAAATTGTCCATAATAAAGCATTCGTCGCCTTTGCCGACCAACTGGCAGGCGTACACCTGGCCGCGCCTGTGAAACAGGAAGCCGCAACTTTTTGACCTCTTTATTGTTTAAATTGTTTTTTAGTTTTTTAGTTTTTTAAAATGGCTCCGCAAGGGGCTTTTTTAGTTATAAGTGAGACTCAGCTCTCACTGTGCTTGAAGACTTAAGTCTCCAGGACATTCGATTTCCCGGGTATGTATACCTCCACGCATCCAAATTTCCCTGCCTGTATATACTTGCATCTCCCTGCATCTCCTTTCGCTTTCCTTTATTGATAATGCACCGGGTACGGATTTGCACATGATATCTGCATATATGCACATCCGACATCTGCACATCTGCACATCTGCACATTCTTCTTATATTTGTGATAAATGAACTTCTCCTCCAGGCTTCTCCAAAATGCTGTTGCTGAGTTTGCCAAATTACCGGGCATAGGGCAAAAGACGGCCTTGCGACTGGTGCTTCACCTGCTTAAGCAGGAAAAGCAGGACGTGGAAAAGTTCAGCTCAACCGTCAGCAAGCTGCGAAATGAAATTCAGTTCTGCCGCGTTTGCCTAAACATTTCCGACCAGCCTGTTTGTGAAATCTGTACTTCGCATAAACGCGACCATGGCCTGATCTGCGTTGTTGAAGACACCCGTGACGTTATGGCGATCGAAAACACCAATCAATACAACGGAGTCTATCATGTTTTGGGAGGGTTGATCTCGCCCATGGATGGCATCGGCCCATCAGACCTGGAGGTAGATTCGCTGGTTGAGCGGCTGGCCTCAAATGAGGTACAGGAAGTTGTTTTTGCGTTAAGCGCCACAATGGAAGGTGATACGACATTATTTTATTTACACAAGCGACTAAAAAACTTTGACATCACCATCAGCACCATTGCCCGTGGCATTGCTTTTGGTGGAGAACTGGAGTACGTGGATGAGATCACCTTAGGCAGGTCCATCGCAACCCGTGTTCCGTATGTAAGTTCGATGTCAAAGTAAGTATGAAGCTATCTATAGTTATCGTCAACCATAATGAATGTGCATTGTTAAAACAGGCCGTTAGTTCATTAACTAGTGCTTGTTTACACATTGATTATGAATTGATTATAGTTGATAATGCTTCAACAGACGGCTCTATTGAAATGCTTGAAACCGGGTTCCCGACCGCTAAAGTAATAGCCAATACCACCGTTAAGGGCTTAGCAAAATCGAATAACCAGGGCCTGCGTTTATGCTCCGGGCAGTATGTTTTATTGGTCACACCGGATACAAAATGCGGCAAAGACTCCCTGGAAAAAGCCTTAGCGTTCATGGATGAACATAACGATGCAGGCGGTTTAAGCATCCGGCTATTGTCACCACAGGGTCGTTTTATCCCCGAATCTATCCACGGATTAAACACGGTGTGGGCCGGTTTTTTTAAGCTTATAGGATTTGCTAAAAATCTTGTAAAAACGCGGTTGTACGACAGGAACCGGAAGGATTGGGTAGAGGAATTCCAAATTACCGAAATCGACATTGTTAGCGGTGCCTGTATGCTGCTGCGGCACTCGGCATTGACACAAGCCGGCTTGTTTGACGAACGATTTTTTATGTATGGGTATGATATCGATCTCTCCTATCGCATCAGGCTTGCCGGATTTAAGAACTTTTACTTCCCAAAGACCTATTTCTTCAAATATAAAGACGAGTCGAACCCAAAGATGAGTTGGAGTTATATCAAGCATTTCTATGGGGCAATGGCCATATTCGCGCTGAAATATTTGTTCAGGTTGCCCGAAATAAAAGTTCAACCGCTGCCACAACTTTATACTTCGTCCCTTGAAGTTAAAGGGTGATTGGCGACGAACATTTTGTCTTCGTTAGCCTAAATCCAATCGAATTTAACTGACAAATAATTCTTAATTTGGCAGCATTAGCGTTAGCACGCTAACTCATATGGACTTAAAAGATAAAATCATCATTATAACCGGTGCCTCTTCCGGCATCGGCCGGTCATTGGCTTTTGAATTTGCGAAACGCGGTGCCAACCTGGTTTTAGCAGCCCGCCAGTACGTTACCTTGTGCGAAATAACCGAGACCCTCGTCAATCAATACCCTGTAAAAGCGGTGGCGGTGCAGTGTGATGTAACCAGCGAAGAAGAATGCGATCATTTGATCAAACAAGCCCTTGCCGTATTCGGCAAAATTGATGTATTGGTTAACAATGCGGGCATCTCCATGCGGGCCTTGTTTAAAGACGCCGACCTTGAAGTTCTAAAAAAAGTAATGGATGTGAATTTTTGGGGGACTGTTTATTGCACCAAATACGCGCTGCCTGAAATTTTAAAAACGAAAGGAACCATTGTAGGTGTATCATCCATCGCCGGTTATAAAGGCCTGCCCGGCCGCACCGGTTATTCCGCCTCCAAGTTCGCAATGAATGGCTTTCTCGATGTCCTTCGCATCGAAAATCTTAACACCGGTGTTAATGTACTTACAGCTTGCCCGGGTTTCACCACCTCGAATATCCGCACCAATTCTTTAGATAAGAAAGGCAAACAACAAGGTGAAAGCAGCATGGACGAGGGAAAAATGATGTCGTCCGAACAGGTAGCCGTAATCATTGCCGACGGCGTCGAACGCCATGCCCGCACCCTGATCATGACCGGCCAGGGGAAATTAATGGTATTCCTTAATAAAATTGTACCGGGACTGGTGGACAAAATGGTTTACAATACGATTGCGAAAGAGAAAAACTCCCTGCTTAAGTAGTAGTATGCTACATTTCCTCCACCACCTCATGATCATTTATGCGGCTCAAATCTAACACGATCTTTCCATCCGCGTCGCGATCAAAAATCGGCTTAAATTTAGCGCCAAATAAAATTTCATTTGCCTGGTAAGATGTACGGGAATGCACCGTTTGCGAAAACGTGTCGTCAAATGCCCTCAGCAAAATTGCAAACGCCGCTTCTGAATCCAAAAGCTCCTGCTGGCTCATATCCGATAACGGGCTATCCTCATTAATGGGATGCACAACGGTCCAGTTCATGGTTAGCATACTTACGTTTTTTCGTTCCAGCTCTAATGGGTAAAACCGTCGCTGAGGTTTGCCGTTCACCATTTCGTTATAGGAGAAGATTATCTCGATCTCCAGGTCAACCAATATATTCCTGCGGAGGTTGGCAAGCCTGAACATCAGGCCTTTGCTCTTTTCAAGATAAGGTGCGATCAATATATTCTTGCTGTACACGATCTGGGCCGACGGCCTTGAGAAGCGCCCATACAACAAGCCTGTCGCTAATGCGAACGCCAAAAGCCCCATCATCGACTCTATTGCCGCAACACTGTTTGTTCCCATACCTTTCGGACTGATATGCCCGTAGCCAACCGTGGATATGGTTTGGGCCGAAAAAAAGAATGCATCCCAAAAATGGCTTAGTGAGGCTGCGCCGGATGTCCCATCAAGCCCGTTTGGACCGAATGACATGTAGATAAAAGCGAAGAGAAGATTTATCACCGCATATCCCGCAATGACCATCAGCCAGAATTTTGTCCAGCTCATGGTGATCAGGTTATGATAATTATTGGCAGTATTGAAAAAGGGAAGCCCTATCCTTCTAACGTTTGGCGATCCGTCCTTATTTAGTAAAAATTGGTTTTTTATCACCGGCTGGGGACCAAAGCCAAGGTCATCCTCCGGATTAATTTTTCTTTTCTGCGTCATTGCTGCTCAAGATATTTGTAAAAATATCATTCTGCTTGTTTTTAGCGAAAATATTTCCATATTTGTCGCGTAATAACAATGAAGACATTAAATAACAATTGGTGGTGGCTTAACGAGTAATCGTAAGGCAATTCCATTTTTGTTAACACAATATACCGGAGGGTTGCCATGTATGGTAACCCTTCTTTTTTTATCGCTTTTGCAAAATGAAACAGATATTAAATCATCTTTTTGAGAACAAGACCTTTAACAGGGAGCAGTCGAAAGAGATATTGACGGCCATTGCGCTGGGCAAGTATAACAATTCGCAAATGGCCGCCTTCATGACCGCCTACTGTATGCGCAGCATCACCGTCAACGAACTGGAAGGTTTTCGTGATGCGATGCTGGAGCTTTGCCTGCCGACAGACCTGGAGACTGACGACATAATAGACCTTTGCGGAACTGGTGGCGACGGAAAGGATACGTTTAATATCTCAACCCTGGCGTCGTTTGTGGTGGCGGGGGCGGGATATAAAGTTGCAAAGCACGGCAACTACGGGGTATCTTCAGGTTGCGGTTCGTCGAACGTAATGGAGTACCTCGGGCTTAAATTCGTGAACGATCCTGACAAGCTTAAAACCCATATCGATAAGGCAAACATCTGTTTCCTGCATGCACCGTTATTTCACCCGGCCATGAAAACGGTAGCGCCTATCCGGCGCGAGTTGGGTGTAAAAACTTTTTTTAATATGCTTGGCCCATTGGTAAATCCCGCCCAGCCCAAAAACCAAATGGTGGGTGTGTTCAACCTCGAACTGGCCAGGATATATGCCTACCTCTATCAAAAATCGGATAAGAGATATACTATCTTAAATGCGCTTGACGGGTACGATGAGATATCATTAACAGGTGATTTTAAGACCTTTTCGGCTGTCGGGGAAAAGATAAACACCATTGAAAGCTTAGGGTTTGAAAAGTTAAATCCTAACCAGATATTAGGCGGGAACTCCATAGCTGAATCGGCCGAAATTTTTCTAAACGTGTTGAACGATGAAAGCACAAAGGCGCAACAAACCGTGGTGCTATGCAACGCAGCGCTTGCTATCCATACCATTGCGCCGGAAAAAAACTTTGGCGACTGTTTCTACGAGGCTGAATCGTCGCTGCTCGGTAAAAAAGCGTTGAAAAGCTTCGAAAATTTAATTGCAAACTGACATGAAGATAAAGGTTTGCGGTTTAAAGTACCCCGGTAACGTAGAAGCGGTCACAGCGCTGGAGCCAGACTATGCTGGCTTTATTTTCTACAGTCCATCGCCAAGATATGCGGGAGAACCTGGTGCTGAAATGCTCGCAGGTATCCCCAAATCGATTCAAAAAACGGCGGTGTTTGTTAATGCGGATGCCGCCGAAATAGGGACATTGATCGAAAAATACCAATTCAAGGCGATTCAACTGCATGGTTCTGAAAGTGCTGAATTTTGCAATTCGTTCCGCAACCGGGTGACCGTAATAAAAGCATTCGGCATCAATGAGCAATTTAATTTTGGTCTGCTTAATGATTACGCAAACTCAGTAGATTATTTTTTATTCGATACCAAAACGCCGATCCACGGCGGGTCGGGTGAATCTTTTAACTGGGCCTTGTTAAACGATTACAAGTTGGACGTTCCGTTTTTTTTGAGCGGGGGTATTAGTCTTGACAATCTTTCTGAAATTAAAACCATTACGCACCCTCAATTTTATGGTGTCGACCTTAACAGCCGGTTCGAAATTTCGCCCGGAATAAAGGACGTCGACAGGCTAACTAAGGCTTTCGACCTAATTAAACATACTGCGCATGAAGTACGGAGTTAACGAACAGGGTTATTACGGCGAATTTGGCGGGGCCTACATTCCGGAAATGCTGTACCCCAATGTGGAAGAATTACGGAACAAATACTTATCCATCATTAACGAGGACGGATTTAAAAAAGAATTTGACCAGCTGTTAAAAGATTATGTGGGAAGGCCGTCGCCACTGTACCCTGCCAAAAGGTATTCCGAAAAATACGGGGCGAATATCTTTTTCAAGCGGGAGGACTTGAACCATACCGGGTCGCACAAGATCAACAACGCCATCGGCCAGATACTGCTGGCCAGGCGGCTGGGCAAAAAAAGGATCATTGCCGAAACGGGCGCCGGGCAGCATGGCGTGGCAACGGCGACCGTTTGCGCCTTGATGGGTATTGAATGCGTGGTCTACATGGGCGAGGTTGATATGGAGCGCCAGGCGCCCAACGTATCGCGGATGAAGATGCTCGGTGCGACTGTTGTGCCAGCCAGATCGGGCAGCAAAACGCTTAAGGACGCCACGAACGAAGCGCTTCGTGATTGGATAGCTAACCCGGTGGATACCCATTACATTATCGGCTCGGTTGTGGGCCCCTACCCCTACCCTGATATGGTTGCGCGCTTTCAGTCGATCATTTCCCTCGAAACAAAAAAACAGCTTTCGGAGCATACCGGCAGGGAGTTACCCGATTATGTGATGGCCTGCGTGGGCGGCGGAAGCAATGCGATGGGCATGTTTTATCATTTTTTAGACGATGAAAGCGTAAAACTGGTCGCCGTTGAAGCAGCCGGCAAAGGGGTAGACAGCGGCCATTCGGCAGCGACAACGTTTTTAGGCCGGGAAGGCGTGTTGCACGGCAGCCGGACGATATTGATGCAAACTCCGGACGGACAAGTTGTAGAACCCTACTCCATTTCGGCGGGCCTTGATTACCCCGGTATTGGTCCGCAGCATGCATATCTCTATAAAATTCACCGCGCCGAATATGTGAGCATTACCGACGACGAGGCTTTGCAGGCAGGGTTGCTGTGCTCCCAACTGGAAGGAATTATTCCGGCCATCGAAACGGCGCATGCGCTGGCGTACCTTGAGAACATGAAATTTAAAACAGATGATACCGTCGTGATCTGCATATCAGGCCGGGGCGATAAGGACCTCGACACTTATATTAAATACTTTGGCTATTAGCAATGCACGAAAACCGCTTACAGCAGCTTTTTAATTCAGGGAAACAGAACCTGTTATCCATCTTTTTTACAGCCGGTTATCCCACGCTGGATTCAACTCTCGGGATCGCCGAGACCCTGGAACGATCAGGAGCCGATTTCCTTGAAATAGGATTCCCCTATTCCGACCCCGTAGCCGATGGCCCTGTTAACCAGCATAGTTCCCAAATCGCGCTGCAAAATGGCATGTCGCTGAATGTTCTTTTCGATCAATTAGCTGCCCTGCGCCAAAGAGTGTCGATCCCCGTGCTGCTGATGGGTTATTTTAACCCTGTGGTGCAATACGGCGTGGAACGTTTCTGCAAAAAAGCCGCCGAAGTCGGCGTCGATGGCGTCATCCTGCCGGATCTGCCCATGTACGAGTACGAGGCATTATACGCCCGGTACTTTAAGGAAAACGCTGTCTGCAATATCTTCATGGTTACACCTCAAACTTCGGCAGAACGTATACAAAAGATCGACAGTTTAAGCAACAGCTTTATTTACCTGCTCTCGGCTTCCATCATTACCGGTTCCAGCATTCAGCAATCCGGTAAGATCGAAGCCTATTACCAGCGGGTAAAACAAATGAACCTAAAAAATCCTGTAATATTTGGCTTTGGCATTATTGACAAACAAACTTTCAGCAAAGCTTGCTCATATGGTCGCGGCGCCATCATCGGAAGCAGGTTTGTTAAATTACTCGGCGAAAAAGACTACATGGATAAAATCCCTGGCTTCATTAATGCTATCAAAGCATAACCACCTATCTCGGTCTACTTGCCCGACCATCTGGTAAATTTAGCGTTTGGATTTTTAGCTTTGAGCAATTGGATAAAAGGCGCCAGCGTGTCGGCATAATTTCGCGGATAGAATCGCGCCGACCGCTCCCTCCCGCCGGCGATGTATTTAAGTTTCCAGACATTTTTACTTCCGATGCTGATCCAGGTGATCTTAAGCATCGTTACCTGCTGGAAGGGAACGGCTAACGTCTCTTTCCCGGTTTTGATATAAACCGTTTCGTCGTCAAACTCGATCTTATCCGGCAGGTAAAAAATGGCGTAGTCTACCACCGCGAGTATGGGCAGCGCTATTAACAGCAGGCCACGGGCGCTCTCCATACAAAATGTCACTATCCCCACAAAAAGCACAAGGCTAAAAACCTTCTCAACAATTAACCTGCTCGACAACCTTTTCCTTTTCAACGACTAAATTTAAAGTCGGCAAACTTATAAAATTTCCGATTAAGGTGCCGGCAATACCAGAAAAAGCATCTCTGCGCAATACTGTTCGAATCAAAAGGCAGCAAACTGCCTGCTTCAAACTGCCAACTAAATCCGACTTTCGGACTAAAAATACCTTCCGATTCCTAAAACATCTTCCCGGCCCCATTCGTATAAAGGAGAACTAACCTTTCTTGCCATATGATATTATTTTTGCGAAAAAAATTCGCCCGTATTAGCATTTCCATGAAGCTGTATTTCACCGTCGGCATTATGGCCCTCCTCGTTACCATTGAGTTGTGTACCCTTTGGTTTGCCGTAGGCACGCTTTCGTCTGTGCGGGCGTTTGTAAACGGCGAGGGAATATGGTCAAAAGCGCAAAAAGACGCGGTGTATAACCTTGTTATCTATTCACAGTCTCATAGCGAAAAAGATTACCAGGCCTTCAGAAACCTTTTGAAGGTACCCCGGGGCGACAATAAAACGCGGCTTGAATTGCAAAAGCCCCACCCCGATCTGGCTGTTGCACGACAAGGATTTATCGAGGGGCTTAATAACCCTGCCGACGTCAACGGCATGATCAGCCTGATCCTTCGGTTTCATAGTATTTCCTACCTGAATAAAGCCATCACCGTGTGGGGACTGGCTGAAAAAAACATGGAACAGTTGATCGCCATAAGCGATCGAATGCACCAGGCAATAGCGGCGAATACAGCCAGCCAGGCCCGGATTGACCAAATGATGGCTTCGGCAAACGCGCTCAATGCCGGCTTCACCAAACAAGAAGATGAATTTTCTTCAACGCTGGGTGATGGCTCCCGCTGGTTGGAAAACATAGTTTTGCGACTGCTGCTTACTTTGTCCCTAACCATTGGCACTACAAGTATTCTCATAACCATATCCGTAAGCCGCGGCATCGAAAAAGGCGTAAAGGCCATCATAAACGGCGCCACCCTGGTAAGCAGCGGAGCGTTGGATACCCGGGTGCCTGTATACTCCCAGGATGAGATCGGCCAGCTTGCTGTATCTTTTAACAACATGACCGAGACGCTGGCCGAAAATTTAAGGGCGATAAGAGAATTAAACGAAACAAAAGAAAGCCTGAAGCGCGAGAAGGAACGCGCTGAAATTTCTGAAAAAAGCAAGCAGCTGTTCCTGGCCAAAATGAGCCACGAGATTCGCACGCCCATGAATGGTATACTTGGCTTTGCCAGATTGCTTAGCGAGACATTGACAGAAAGAGAACAACAGGAATATATTCATATCATCATTAAATCGGGCGAAGACCTTTTGGTTATTTTGAACGACATTCTTGATCTTTCCAGAATGGAGGCAGGCAAGGTCACTTTCGAAAGTCTCCCGTTTAACCCGGCCGATGTTGTCCAGACCACGATGTTAATGCTCAAGGCTAAATCCCATCAAAAAGGAATCCATGTAAAATGCTTTCTCGACGAAAAATTGCCCCGAATTGTGATCGGTGATTCAGTACGACTGAGCCAGGTGTTGCTAAACCTCGTGTCTAACGCGATAAAATTTACCTCCGAGGGCGAAATAGTGGTATCGGCGGTATGCCGCTCCGAAACTAACGAAAGCGTATTGATCGACTTTGGCGTAAGGGATACAGGAATTGGAATCCCCATCGATAAACAGGACAAAATATTCGAAAGCTTTGAGCAGGCCGCCAACGATACTGCGCGCAAATTCGGAGGCAGCGGTTTGGGATTGAGCATCGTCAAACAGTTGGTCAGCCTGCAAAATGGCGAAATCTTCGTCACCAGTACACCTGGAGTGGGGTCAGACTTTCACTTCAGACTGTCATTCGTAAAATATAAAGAGAAAGACACGAAGATAGCGATCATCAATAACGCGGTAGAATTACCCGGCGGACACGGAATACGCATCCTGATCGCTGAAGACAACATGATAAATCAATTGCTCGTCACAAAAGTGCTTAAAAAGCAGGGATTTGCAATCGAGGTTGCCGAAAACGGCTTAATTGCCCTTAATAAATACGCCACCCAAGACTTTGATATAATCTTGATGGATCTGCAAATGCCAGAGATGGATGGTTACGATGCCACGAAGAAGATTCGCGCGCTAAGCGGCTGCAAAGGATCGGTCCCTATTATTGCCATGTCTGCCCACACTATCAAAGGCGAATACGAATATTGTATCGAAATAGGGATGAATGACTTTATCTCAAAGCCCTTTAATCCCCGCGAGCTTTACGAAAAAATATTTAGCCATGTCGCCAAACAAACGCAAATAGTTTAGCTTTTTCGTAGGGGGTGGTTAATTTAGTCAGAATCGACTCACATTTTAGTCCATCTCCTCATCCAAACATTTGCGGATGTGCATCTCAGCAAATCATCAAATTTCCCCATCTGCACATCTGCACACTTCGAGCGCCATAGCTTTTATCAACCGCCGAAGCCTAAGCGAAGGAAGTAGCGAAGGAGCATCTGCACGTCTTTCGGTCCCGATAGCTATCGGGATTCGGACTTTCGGACTTTCGGACTTCAGGACTTCATAAATACAACTCCAGTTCACCCTTCCCTTCCCTTACGATCTCAAAATCACCCTGGGTACAATCCACAACGGTTGAAGGAATATTTTCGCCATATCCGCCGTCGATGACTATGTCGACCAGGTTTTCATATTTTTCGTGGATAAGTTCCGGGTCGGTTGAATATTCGATGATTTCGTCATCGTCTTTTATGGAGGTGGAAAGAATAGGATTGCCGAGCGCCTTCACAATATCCCTGGCGATATTATTATCAGGCACCCTTATACCAACGGTCTTTTTGTTGGAGGCCAGCAGCTTCGGCACATTATGGTTAGCATTGAAAATAAAGGTAAAGGGGCCAGGCAAGGCCTTTTTCAGCACCCGGAATGTGGTATTGTCTATCGGTTTGATATAATCAGAAATATGGCTGAGGTCGGAGCAGATAAAGGAAAAATTCGCCTTCTCGGGCTTAATATTCCGGATCCGGCAAATCGCCTCGATGGCTTTATGATTCGTAATATCACACCCAAGCCCATAAACCGTGTCGGTAGGATAAATGATCAGGCCACCCTTTTGCAATACCTGCACAACCTGCTCAATCGCCTTTTGATTGGGGTTTTCGGGATATATTTTTATGAGCATATTAATTATTCCGGATTCCTGTCTGAGGATACTCCCCAACAAATTTCGCCTTCGAAGTTACCATCAATTTCACAATTCCTCTCGTCTGGATAATTATTCCGACGCGGTTTAACAAAAGGAGCATACCGGACAGAAACCCGGAACAAAAAATTTATTTCTGCTTTGCAAACTGAACGTTGATCAGCAGTTTTACGTCTTCTCCAAGCACTATCGATCCTGCATCTGTTACACCATCCCAGGTTAAACCAAATTCTTTACGGTTGATTTTTCCGGTCACTTCAAACCCGGCTTTGGTGTTGCCGTAAAAATCGTCTGTTGAGCCACCATATTCAGCTTCCAGGGTAACAGGTTTGGTTATTCCCTTTACCGTAAGGTCTCCCTTAAGCTCATACTCATCATCGCCCTTCCCTTTGAAAGAGGTTGATTTAAAGGTAATATGCGGGAACTGAGCCGCGTCAAAAAAATCGGGCGATTTCAGATGCCCGTCTCTTTGGCCCTGGTTGGTATCTATACTATCGATGTCTAACGAAAATGCAATTTCAGCATCTTCGAAACTGTCATCTACGGTCTCTAACGAACCTTCAAAACTTTTGAAAAAACCCGTTACGGTTGAAATTACAAGGTGTTTTACCTTGAACTGAACTTCTGAGTGCATGGGGTCGATCACCCATTTTGTTGCTGTTGCCATGATCTTTATTTTTTGATTGTTTTAAACTGATAACAAAATTATGCTAATTAGATGTTTAAACATATAAATAGAATTTAATTTACATTATCCCGACAGTCATTGTAGACATTAACCAATCGGCGGGGCTTTTGTTGCCTGCAGGTTGAAATTTTAATGCAAGCAGAGTGTACCTGGCTTTGTCGGATCTGATTGATTACCCTATGGAAGTTTCTAACCCAGAAAATCCGCAAGTATCCTGTGGAAATGATGCGTCCCTTGCTCCCGGCTCAAGGAATACCGCCCATGCTTATAAAAGCGGGATTTTACACCCCTTTGAACGTTTTGGACTATTTCTTCATCTTCTTGTTCCACCTTATCTAAGCCGGCCCCGGCGCCCTTTCCCAATTTAGCAGCATCCCACACGTAGGAATAAAAATTAACCCTGCATTCATCAACCGCTACCGGTTCAACCACATTTACCGATAAACCCCAGGGATAAAAGTTAAACATCATATTAGGGAAAACCCAGAAGTAGTAGGCCGCCACATTCAAGCCGGCATCAGGCGAACCGGGAGGCAGGTCAAAACAATCCTCATTATTCCTGGCCAGGCCAAGCTGCAAGTTGGAATAGGGAAAGAAAAGCTCAGTGGTATACTCTCCGAAATCGATAACGGCGTTCAGACCGGCGTGAACAAAAGGAATGTGAAAGCCCTCGAGGTAGTTTTCGCAATACAACGCCCAGTTGGCTTTAACGTTAAATACCCGGTTCAAGGCAGGTTCCGGTTTAAAGTCGTCCAGCGGCAGCCAACTCATTCGCTCTATCATGTCCTTAAAAAAAATCTCTGGTTGGAATTTTTGTTCGATGCTGGTGAACATTAATGGGCCCCAATTAAACAGTTTTAGTTTCGGCAAATTATCCGCTTCCGTAGGAAAGTCTTCAACTCCTTTAAATTCAGGCATAGATAAAAACTGACCATCCAGGTCGAACTTACGGCCATGGTAACGACATCTCAGGCTTCGGAGGTTACAGGCCTCACCGGCAACAAGGTTACCCCTGTGTGTGCAAACGTTTGACAACAGGTTGATTTTGTTTGATTGTTCCCTGGTTAACAACAAAGGCTCGTCAAGGAAGCCGGGAAACAATGTAAAAGGGTGTACGTCGCCGGCATTAGCTACCAGGGCGCTATGGCCCACAAACTGCCAGGTGGGCGCAAATATCTTTTCCCTGCTTTGTTCAAAAACAGCAGCGTCGGTGTAAATGGAAGCATCGGGCGTTTTAGCCCTGGCAATATTGGGGTCGACGGAAAACCTGGACATGCAGTATAAAGGATTTGCTTAATTGAGGCAAATTAAGCAAATCCTCCGAATGGTGAAGACTATAACGGCAATCCCGAGAAATCGCGTCTAAAACATCTCTATATAAAACTCAAATTTTTTCTCTGCGTTCTCAGTGAGGGCCGCGTTCTTGACAGTGATGCTATTAAGTTAAGAAAAAACAACCCTCTTACCTTTACCGCTTGCGGTAGAGAGGGTCGGCAGCGGAGCAATGTCGGGGTGAGCAGACGGAGCGCGTCAACTACCGCCAGCGCTCCCGTTACTTTTCTAAAATCGATTGCCAACAAAACCAATTACAATTTACCCGACCTGTCCGGGGCCACAGTTGAGATATAATTAAAACTCTGCGACTGATCACCGATCATCACTTTAAATTCACCGGGTTCGGTAACGGTTTTACTCAGGTCATTTACAAAAGCAATGTCTTTGGTTGTAATTTTAAAGGTAACTGTTTTAGTTTCGCCAGCTTTCAGGTCTACCTTGTCGTATGCACGCAGGCGTTTAAAATCCGGCGCTATACTGGCATATTCCTCCTGTGTGTACATCAATACCGACTCTTTACCATCGCGTGCCCCGGAATTTTTCACATCAACGGTAACCGTAATGGTTTCGCCGTCTTTCAGGTCGGGCTGACTTAAGTGCAGGTTGCTGTAGCTGAAAGTAGTATAGCTCAAGCCTGTGCCAAATTCATAAAGCGGATTATAGCCATGTTTATCGTCGGAATTGCCGTTCTCCAGGTTCTTGCGGTAATAATTCACCAAAGCATTGGCGTACCGGGGGTAGGTCACGGGCAGTTTTCCAGATGGGTTTACATTTCCAAATAGTATATCAGCAATGGCGTCCCCTCCTTCGTTACCCGACAGATAGGCCATCAATGTGGCTGATGAATGGCTTTCGGCCTCAGTGACGATACGAGGTCTTCCCTCCGCTAAAACAAGGATGATGGGCTTACCCGTGGCGGCCAGCTCAAGCGCCAGCTCGGTTTGTGCCCATGGCAGGTTGAGGTCATCGATATTGCCCACATTCTCGGTATAGGAGAGCTCACCCAAACACAATACAATGGCATCGGCGCTTTTAGCGGCTTTCACCGCATCGTTTACATTTTGCAGGCTGTCATAAGTAGCGCCGGGCTGGTAGGTAACATTATCCTTCCCTATTTCTATTTGGATGGCCTTCAGGATGGTATTCTTGTTCGCGGCAAAACTATCGGATTGTTCCCCTTGCCAGGTATAGCTCCAGCCGCCGTCAAGGGCGCGCATGGTATTTGCGGTTGGGCCGGTTACCAGCACTTTCATAGTTTTTTTTAGCGGAAGCACGTTATTGTTATTTTTTAGCAGCGTTATGGATTCAGTAGCAGCCTGCAGGCTCACTTTCCTAAACTCCTCCGATCCGAATTTAGGGTAGTCATCGGGGTTTCCCACGGGATGGTCGAACAAGCCCAACTCATATTTAACTTTCAATATGCGATGAACCGCCTGGTTAATACGTGCCATTGGCACTTTTCCTTCGTTTACCAACTCGATAAGATAGTTATAGAAGCTGTATTCGTAGGGAACCATGCTCATATCCACACCGGCGTTTACAGCGATCATAACCGCATCTTTTTGGGTTGCGGCAATATGGTGGCGATCATGCAGATACTCTATATCCCGCCAGTCGCTTACCACAACGCCTTCAAAATGAAGCTCTCCGCGCAAAACATCGGTGAGCATGTAATGACTTGCATGTAAAGGCACACCGTTGATCTCGCCCGAATTGACCATCAGGGTCTTCGCTCCTTCTTTAACCGCTTCAATAAAAGGAGGCAGGAAATATTCGCGCATGTAGCGGTCGGGTATCCAGGCCGGCGTGCGGTCTTTGCCATCTAATGGGTCGCCATAGCCAAGGTAATGCTTCATGCAAGCAGCCACATGGTACTTGTCGCCCACATCGCTGCCCTGGTAGCCGTGAATGATGGATGCGCCCATGGTCTTCACCAGGTAAGGATCTTCGCCGAATGTTTCATAGATGCGCGGCCACAGCGGCATTTTGCCCAAATCCAAAACCGGCGAATAATTCCAGGGGATACAGCTGGCCCGGGTTTCGTAGGCTGTGATAGTACCCGCTTTATAGGCCAGCAAGCGGTTAAAAGTAGCTGCCATCCCAATCTCCTGAGGAAACAGCGTACTGCCAACGGTATAGGTTACGCCGTGTATAGCATCAATTCCATATATCACCGGGATCTTAAGGCGGTCTTGGGCAGCTTCCGCTTGTATGGCGGATATCACCTCGTACCAGTGCTTACGGTCGTAGGCATGGCCGCTCACGTTTAAGATAGAACCGACGTGGTATTTCAGGATGGCTTCTTTGATCTTGTCGGCATCGATCTGGTGAACACCGTTGGTCGTGGTAGAAACAACGTCAGAGGTGACTTCGGTCATTTGGCCCACTTTTTCCTCGAGGGTCATTTTTGCGATGAGCGAATCTACCTTTTGGTCTAATGCACTGGCGGGTTTAGTACCCTGTGCCGATGCGGACAATGCGCCCAAGGACGCGAGCACAATTAGGCTGAATAAATTTTTGATCATGACAATTTGGTATACAGGTTGAGTTTTATTTGGTAATGCTATTTATAAATTCTCATCAATGAGAATATTTTTTTATCAATTTATTTTTTTTTAAATGCCTTTAACTTAATCTTTTATACCGGCTTCTCCATGGATTTAAACTATTCTTTTCGCAACCCGGTAGAAGCGTCTTCCGGACTTTCCGACTTCCGGACTTTCGGACTTCCCGACTAATTTACAATTTTAATTTGTCCTGCAAAGCCTCCATCGCATTTGCAAGGTAAGCCAGCGGCGCGTTCCAGTTAATGGCGATCTCGTTAACCGCGTAAGCCCGTTCATTGTCGATATAAGCCTCATCAGGAACAGTGGACGGTACCTTTACATGATCCTGCATGCCGGGATTCGGTCCGCCGACTAACAGCCCCGGAACAGGATCATCAACACCATCTGATGCCGATGGACGGTGATGCGGGTGCATGGGCGTTTTACTGCCATAACCCGTTACATAGGAATAGCCTGTGCCATTGCGACCCAACAAATAATCGAGGTTATCAAGCGCATAGTCAAGATAACGGGTATCATTGGTTAACTTATAAGCCTGCACCAGAGCTACCCCCTCGTTGGCTGCCACGGAATTACTTCCCCAATTAAAATTCCGCGCTGATTTATCCATTACCGTTTTATAGGCCGTTTCATGAGCGCCGCTTACCAGGCTATCGGCAAAAGAGACCAATCGTTTTTTCAATTCGGGTACCTGCGGCGGGCACTTGCTACCCAGTAAATCGCAATTTTTTATGAGGGTGTAATAACCCAAAAGCCGCACCTGGCTCCAGGTGGGCAATGGCATCAAACCATCCGGAATGAGGTTTACGGCATTTAGATATTTTGCATCCGTGGTGGTTACGTACAATTCCGAGGCTGCCCAAATGAACTCGTCGTCAAATCTCCGGTCGCCATAATCGCCGGTGGTTACTTTGGGGCTGAATTGCCGGTTCATGGTCGTTTGGTTGTAAACCACCTTTGGATTTTGCTGGGCCCAACTCCAGGCCTGTTCAGCCGCGTTTAAACAGGAGTCGGCTAAACCGGGAACCTCGGTCGGAAATTTGCGGAATATCCGCGATGCCTGCGCCATCACCGCAGCGAAGTCCAGCGTTGCAGCAGTCCCTTTTTGAACGACGTAACGGAGGGAGTCGGCCTTGTCAGGCATTTCAAATTTATCGAAGGCTGCGTTTGTCAGTTTATGATAAACCCCGCCATCATTCGGATCCTGCATGGTAAGCATCCAGCGCAGGTTCCATAAAACCTCGTTCAAGATGTCGGGAATGTGGTTCCCGCTTTCGGGAATGTTCAGTTTTACGGTTTTCATATAAGCCGGAAAATCCTCGTACAAGGAAAGCAAAGTACTGGTGCTGATGCCGCTGTTGACGATGTATTTGTTATAGTCGCCCGCGTCATACCAGCCACGGGGCGATGAAATGACAGTTCCCGCCGGCCTTTTGCCGCTTGCCGCCGAAGGATGCACCAGCACCGCCGTATCCGGATGTCCCTCTGCTCTATGCCATTTACCGGCATATTTTTCATCAAGCGCTGTAGAGGCGCGCATAAAGTAATAAGCTTTGATGGAAGCATCTGCCACTGGCCGCAAAACAGCTTTTTTTATTTCAAACGGCCAGGAATCGCCCAGGCCCGGAACATGAACCAGGTATTTGCCCGATTTACTGTAAGCGGAAAATTCTGCTATCTGCGTGTAATTGCCTGAGAAAGCAGGCTTAGACGATCTTTTGAGTGTACCTGTAAATACGATATGATGGCTTAAGGTTTCGAGGTAAAACACACTGTCACGGCCTTCAACAACGATAGCAATCTTGGGCGCGGCCGGATAAAAGCCTGATTGGTTGAGGCGGATAGCGGGCGAACCCGGGGCTTGAGCATAAACACATTGCCCCGCTGTCAACGCCGCCGCCAATCCAAAAACAAGTTTTAATAACCTGCGAAAGACAATTTTGGAACAAATAAGTTGAAGATTAAACATTTCAGACAGAAAACCTGCTGATAAAGATAGGTGTAAGTTATACAATAAGCATAATACTAATTTGACGTACGGAGGCGGAATTGTAATACTTTATAAACAGTGTTTGCTTTGGCCAATCACTCTTATATTCAAAGGCAAAATAAAAGTGGCAGGAGTAACCTCGCCGCTTTTATTTTATTAAAAGTGTAAAATAAGGACCTGATGTTTTGGCTAAAATAACTGGTCGGGACCAATCTATTTTTTAACCGCTGAGCTAAAGAAAAACACTCCTCCCCTAAATTTAGGGGAGGTTGGGAGGGGTAAAGGGACAGATGCCTGTGCTCACCCGTTAAATTTGGCGCACTTAAGTTATATGGAATAGTCCACAACTACCAGAAAAAAGTATACAACGCCGTTAAGATAACAGCAATAATTATAGCTCCAATCGCGAAGCCCCTGTTGGTTTTAAACATATTCACATCTACCTCTAAACCGTTCGTGCGCAAACCTTTCGCGTTTTCAATCATCGATATCACGTACATGCCAACAATACAAATGATAAATACAAAGCCCATTCTATCTAAAAAAGGAATTTCATATACGCCATCGGCATTTAGTTTTGAAAAACCAAAGGGCTGCAAAAAGGAAAGGTTTGTCCAATACGGCAAAAACTTGAACACAATAGCGAATGCCAGGCCGCCTATGGTTGCGAATAATGCGGCATTTGAAGTTGCCTTTTTCCAAAAGAAACCTAAAATGAACATGGCAAATATACCCGGCGAAACAAAACCTGTGTACTCCTGTATGTACTGGAAGCCTTGTTTGCCTTCGCCCATCAACATATCGCCAATAACAAACGACAATAAAACGCCTAATACCATTGCCACCACCACTGCTATTTTACCGGTATTCACCAGGTTCTTTTCCGAAGCTTTGGAATTGATGGCCTTTTTATAAATATCCAGCGTAAATATAGTGGCTATACTATTTGCTTTACCTGCTAAAGACGCCACGATGGCCGCGGTTAACGCTGCAAATGAAAGCCCTTTCAGGTAATTTGGCAATAGGTTAAGGATGGAAGGATAGGCCTTATTGACATCTAAAACCCCTTTTGAGCTTAACATTTCACGGTGAAACATTCCCTTTTGATAAAGAACGTAAGCCGCTATACCTGGCAGAACTACAATTACCGGCATCAGTAACTTCAGGAAAGCTGCGAAAAGGATACCCGACCTGGCTGTTTTAAGATCGGCCCCAAGAGCCCTTTGGGTAATATATTGATTACAGCCCCAATAATTTAAATTGGTGATCCACATACCGCCAATAAGTACCGAAATGCCCGGCAGATCAAGGTAATTGGGGTTACCCTTTTTGAATATCATCTGGAAGTGGTCGCTGGCATCTGTCCGCAATAATTTAAAACCGTTCCAAAGGCCGGTTGTACCGGACTTCTCGCTTATCAAATGTAATGCAATATAGGTAGCAGCCAGTCCGCCCAATACAAGAAAGAATACTTGTACAACATCGGTATAACCGATCACCTTCATACCGCCCAAAGTGATAATGATAGCAATAACAGCTAATAAAGTAATAACTAATTTAAGGTCTAACCCGGAAATGCCTGCTATTGCAACCCCGCCTAAATAGAGTATCGACATTAAGTTCACAACAATATAAAGCATCAGCCAGAATATTGCCATAATCATGGCTACCGTGCCATTATACCGCTGATGGAGAAACTGCGGCATAGTGGCTATTTTGTTTTTGAGGTAAACCGGGATAAAAAATACAGCTACGATAACAAGCGTCGCGGCGGCCATCCATTCGTAAGTACTAATGGCAAGCCCCATCTTAAACCCCGAACCGCTCATGCCCACCATCTGCTCGGCTGAGATATTCGAAGCTATTAAAGATGCGCCTATTGCCCACCATGTTAACGACCCTTCAGCTAAAAAATAACCTTTGGAGGTACCGTCACTTTTATTTTTACGTTGATATACCCACCAGCCGTAAAGAGACACTACTGCAAAATAGAAAAGAAATACGGCCCAGTCGGCGCCAGAGAGGGTTTTTAAGCTCATTTTTGGGTGTGTGTTTTGACTTAAATTGTTGGTTTGACAATTATAAAATATATAAATCGGTTTTTCAAATTTATGCGCGGCTATTCAGGACGTAATGTTCAACTATCAAAAGTTTTACCGAACGGGACTGAAAAGCAAAAAACAGGAAACTGCCTATTTTGAAATAACTGGCCGGAACGAATGTAAATGTTTTTGGCGAAAAGAGAAGAAAAAAGAAAAGGGGCCAGGATAAACCCATTAAAAATAACCCCTCGTTAAATTTTTAGTCAAAAGGGGCCGGAGTCTTACATATCGTTGTCGTCGTCTGCAAACAGGCGACTACAGCGGTAAGCAAAGTCAAAAGCGATTTTTTTGGCTCCAGCGGAGCCCCCTGTTTATAGAAAAAAAACAGAAAAGTTTAGGGCTCCAGCGGAGCCTCCTATAAGCGGACTATTTTGATCCAGGTTATGTAGTGGAAATTTTATGCTTCGGTTCAAACAAAGGAGACACAAAATATTGCGTCTCCGGGCATTTTTTTGCAGAAACATTGCTTCCTTAGCATCGGAAGCAATGCTTCGTTTTACGAATGCGAATCAAGACGCAAATAGCAGAAACAGTCTGTCCATCTTGTCCGTTTTTTTCTTAACTCTTGGTTCTCGGGTTCTTGAACCTTGACTTTCCTCGGCCGTTCCCTTTTTATCCCAACCGTTTTCCTACTACTGCTACTGCCACTGCAACTGCCACTTTCTCCCTGACTCTTGATTCTTACTCGTAATTAATGGTGGTGGTGGCCGTCCGCGCCGTGAGCGTGCCCGTGCGATAACTCCTCCGGTGTTGCCGGCCGTACGTTCAAAATATTTCCTTTAAAATGCAGCGCCTGGCCGGCCATAGGGTGATTCAAATCGACAATAATACCATCTTCTGCGACAGAAACTACCTGCCCCTGGAAACGGTTGCCATGGTTGTCCTGCAAGGGCAATACGGTACCGATCTCCGGCTTGTCCTGGCCGTTAAACATGTCTATCGGCAGGTTGGCAACTGCCTCGTCATCGTATTCGCCGTAAGCATCTTCGGCTGACAAATGAAAATCGTAGCTGTCGCCGGTTGAAAGGCCGCTCAAATTTTCTTCGAATTTCGGCAGCATCTGGTCTGCCCCGTATAAAAAGGTAAGCGGCTGTTCTTCTGTGGCGCTTTCTTCCAATACTTCTGTACCGTTTTCGTCATTCACATACAGATCGTATGTTACCGATACTACGTGCTTTGGTTTGATTTCCATACTTGTTCTTTTGTTGACCTGGAACGTTGTGTATTGTTAGGCGATCGCGCTGGCCTGAAACTAACCAGCGAAATTGACCTCCCCTATCCATCAGCGTTTCAAGCGGTTATTTGTTTTAATGCATCATTTACCGTCGAAACAGGTAAACCACAGGTTTTGTTGCGACAAACAAAAATCTGTGTTTCAATGCCAAACTTTTGCTGCAGCAAAGGTAAAATTCCTGCTGTACCTCCAAGCATTATTTTATTGGGTATGTAATTTTTTTCCATTTCGCGGCGCCGCTCTTCAAAATGCGGGCCGGTAATGGCTACTTCATAAGTGCCCGCCACTTCTTCGAGCAATAACATGATCCAATTGGAATAAGATGATGGATACCGTGCTATATGCGGCATTATATTCCTTAAAAGTTGCGCCGAAATGGCCAGGTACGGCTCCTCATCAAACAGTAAACCTAATTTTTTCAGGTTTCGGGCCATTACTGAATTTGAGGATGGGATGACGCCATCCATTACCTCCGACTTCCTGGCTATCAGGTGGGCGTCATCGCTCGCGGCAAAATAAAAAATACCGTTTTCGTCGTCATGATAATGGCTGATCGCGATATCCGTTAGCTGTTTGGCGCGCAAAAGCCAGGTTTCGTTAAAAGTAACTTCATACAGCGCTATGAAGGCGTCCGCTATATTGGCGTAGTCATCCAGGAAGGCCGGGGCTGGTTCACCTTTTTCGGTGGCTGGCGTTCTCGTTATGCGTCCATTGGCAGTAACAAAGTTATCCCAGGTAAACCCGGCATTTTTTAACGCCATATCGAGAAGCGCTGCATTATGAAACGCCCGGTAGGCATCGCACAGCCCTTTCAGCATTAAGCCGTTCCAGGAGGCGAGCATCTTGTTATCCAGGCCCGGGCGCACGCGCTGCGAACGGTATTGAAAAACCTTATCCCGGCAGACTTCGATCTTTGCTAACAACTCATCCACCGGCAGGCCCAGTTTTGCCGCCAACTCCGCGTCATTCAGTTTCCTAAACAGCACATTCGAGCTTTCTTCTTCCCAGTTCCCGTCATCAGTAATGTTATAGTAAATGCAGAACACTTCAGCATCATCACCAAGCACCTGCTCCACTTCAGATTTTGTGAAAATATAAAATTTACCTTCCTTACCCTCGCTGTCGGCATCGAGCGCGGAGTAAAAACCAAAACCGGGAGAAGTCAGTTCACGCTGTACAAAGCTGACAATCTCAGCTGTGGTCTTTTCATAAAGGGGATCCTCTTGCCACGTGTAAGCTTCTGCATAAAGCGTGAGCAGCTGCGCATTGTCGTACAGCATCTTTTCAAAATGTGGCACATGCCAGCGTTCGTCCACCGAATACCGGGCAAAGCCGCCACCGATATGATCATAAATGCCTCCGTAGGCCATCTTTTGCAGCGTAACTTTTACCTGTGCTGCTATGCTCTCATCGCGGAACAAATGAGCATACCGCATCAGGCATTGCCAGTTGTTCGCCATGGGAAACTTGGGTGCATAGCCGAGGCCGCCGCCTGTTTTATCAAAGTATTTTCTCCAGTTTTCTATAACCGGACTCAAATCATCCGGCGAATATTCCGGTTGTACAGCGACAAAATCAACCGTTTCGTAATTTTTTATACCGTCAGTAAGCCGGTTTGCGTATTCTTTCGCTTCATCCGGCTTGTTTTTGAAAAAATCATTCAAATTAAACAGCAGCGCCACCCAATCATTTTTCTTAAAATAGGTGCCCCCATAAATTGGTCGCTGGTCGGGCAGGCAAATACAGTTGAGGGGCCACCCTCCCCTGCCGGTCATCAGTTGTACGGCGCTCATGTACACCTGGTCAACGTCGGGGCGTTCCTCGCGGTCGACTTTGATGCATACAAAATATTCGTTCATCACAGCCGCCACCTTTTCGTCTTCAAAACTCTCATGCTCCATCACGTGGCACCAATGGCAGGCCGAATAACCGATGCTGACCAGTATCAGTTTATCTTCGTCTTTTGCCCTTTGCAGGGCTTCCGGTCCCCATGGATACCAATCAACCGGGTTGTTGGCATGTTGCAGCAAGTAGGGCGAGGTAGAATTAGCGAGACGATTCATCGGAAAATGTATTAAAGGTTAAAGTGCAATATTAAGTACACTTTAAAAAATATCTATTGCAGGTTAGGGGTGTTTAAATGTGGGATTTAATCAACAAGAATGGGATAAGAAAAACTTTGATTTACTCCCCTGCATAAGAGTAGTCTACGGTTAATTAATAATGTCCTTTAAGAGAGTAAACATTAATGATATTGTCAGTGACGCTGTAAACAATCCGATGTTCGTAATTTATACGCCGCGACCATTTTCCGGTAAGTTCATACCTTAAAGGTTCTGGCTTACCTATACCTTCAAAAGGATGTTTTTTCATATCTGAAAAAAGTTCCTGTATCTTTTTTTGAATAGCCTTATTACCCGATTTTTGCCAGTAAACCAAATCCTCCTTGGCATCTTTGTACAATTCTATTTCCACAGGTTTTCAACATCTACGCGAAGACCCTTTTCGCCATCGTTTTTTGCCTTTTCTCCGGCTAATATCTTGGCCACGAATGCCGGATCATAAGGGGAGTTTTTGTCTGTTTCAAAAGTAACTTTCAATGCCTTGGCAACAGCTTTTAGTGCAGCTAATTGCTCTTTGTTTTGCGGGTGCATTATCACTGTTTCCATACTACAAAAATATAAATTAGTTCTATGAATGGCTTTTTATTTACAATTATTCTGCTTCCGGCAGATGTATACAAGACATTTTGATTCATCGGTTGACTCTTTCTTGGCTCTTGGTTCTTGGCTCTTGACTCTTTGTTCCTCCTGCTCCTGCTACTGCCACTTCCTTCTTGGCTCTTAACTCCCACCTTTCGCCTTTCACATCTTCTCCCTGGCTCTTGATTCTCATAACCTCATCCATTTACTTTATTTCCGCACGTTTGTATCATCCTGTATACAAATTATCAAATTCGTAATTTATTTGGTTAATTTGCCGCGCCGTAATTAAACGGCATCATTATCAGGATACAAAACAAATCAATATGATAAAAATTCGACGTTCTGCATTACGGAACATTTTAACAACGGGATGCCTGTGTTTAGCAGCCGCCGGTTGCTCTTTCGCACAGGCCCCGGCTCAACAACCCGACTCCATCCAGTACAACCACCTGGACGTTTTCGGCCCCATTACCTGGCCTACCACCACCGGCGATGACCGCTCGGCAAGCGGGCAGCCGGGACAGCATTACTGGCAGAACCGCGCCGATTACCAGATCAGGGCTACGCTGACCGAAGGCGCCCAGGATACCACGATCACCGGGGATGTGAACATTACTTATACCAACAACAGCCCCGATAACCTGGATTATTTGTGGCTGCAGCTGGACCAGAACCTTTTCAGGCCTGATTCCCGCGGGGCGGCCGCGACCCCAATCGGCGGCGACCGTTTTGATGTGAAAGGGTTCACCAAAGGCGGCGACCGCATCGAATCGGTTACCATCACCTACAAAGGAGAAACCTATACCGTTGATCCCGTTATCACCGATGCCCGCATGCAACTGCGCCTGCACAAACCGATGGAGGGAAAAGGCGAAAAAATACAAGTTAAGGTCAACTATAGTTTTGCCATACCATTTTACGGCGCCGACCGCATGGGCCGCAAAAAGTTTAAACAAGGCTGGGTTTATGAGCTTGCGCAATGGTACCCGCGCATGTGCGTGTACGACGATGTAGAAGGCTGGAATACCCTGCCTTATATGGGCCTTGGCGAGTTTTATTGCGACTATGGCGATTACGACTATTATATCACTGCACCTGCTAACATGACGGTTGCGGGATCGGGCGATTTGCAAAACCCGAAAGAAGTACTGACTGAAACCCAGCAAAAGCGCCTCGAAGAAGCGCGCGGCAGCGACAAAACCGTGATGATCGTTACGCCGGAAGAAGTTGGACAGGCATCGGCCCATGTGGGTAAGGATGTGTTAACCTGGCATTTTAAAATGCTAAACACCCGCGATGTTTCATGGGCCGCGTCCACCGCTTTTATATGGGATGCCGCCAAAGTTAACCTGCCCTCCGGGCGTAAATGTATTGCCCAAAGCACCTACCCTGTTGAAAGCTCGGGCAACGACTCCTGGAGCCGGTCGACCGAATACCTGAAATACAGTATCGAAATTTATTCCGACAAATATTTTGAATACCCCTGGAACTCGGCTGTAAGCGTCTCGGGTGTGGCTTTGGGTATGGAGTACCCCGGCATCATTTTCTGCTTAAGTAATTTGAAGAATGGCCAGCTCTGGGGCGACATTACCCACGAGATAGGCCACAACTGGTTCCCGATGATCGTGGGCACCAACGAGCGCAAGTATATGTGGATGGACGAAGGCTTTAACACCTTCATCAACGAATATTCAACCCTGAAATTCAACAATGGCGAATATTTTAACAGCAAATCCCGACAGGCCATTGGCATTGCACGGGCGATGACAAGGCTAAAAGACCCGTTAATGACCGCTCCGGAAGCTATGGGCATGAACGATTACGGCCAGTATTATAATAAGACCGCGCTTGGACTCGATATCCTGCGTAATGAAGTCCTTGGCCCCGACCGTTTTGATTATGCATTCAATGAATACATCAAACATTGGGCATTTAAACACCCGCTGCCTTACGACTTTTTCAGGGCGATGAACGATGCATCGGGCGAAGATCTGAACTGGTTTTTCCAGCCCTGGTTTTTTACAACCTGGAAACTGGACCAGGCCGTCCAAAGTGTTAAGTACCTGAAAGACGATCCCGCAAACGGCGCCCGTATCACGCTTGTCAACAAGGAAAAGCTGGCTATGCCCGTTGATTTAAAGATTACCCAGGCAAACGGCAAAACCGAGGTACTGCACCTGCCGGTAAACATTTGGCAGCGCGGCGGCGGTGTGTGGGTATTTGATTATCCTTCTACCTCGGCCATACAATCATTGGAAATTGATCCTGACCACCAGCTGCCTGACGTGGACAGGAAGAATAATTTGTGGAACGGGAAATGATTTTTTGATGTGCGGATGTGCAGATGCGAGAATGTGCGGATGTCTTAAATTTCGGATTTCGGTCCCGATAGCTATCGGGTTCGGATTTGTAGATGTGCAGACTTAAAGATCGGGCGTAATAAACTCGAAATAGAAAGCCCTGGTTTGATGAAAACCGGGGCTTTTTTTATGTTTATATTTCAATGGACGACACCCCCAAACACGTTAAAAAACTCCAGCTGGAGATCTGGCTGGCCAAACCTCCTGAAGAATGGATACGTCTGACCTTGCAGATGAACGATGACCTGTTTACACTTTGGGATGAAGTAAAGAAGAACATGGCTGAATCTAAAAAAAGCGATTCCTGATAAACACCGGCAAATTCCTATCGACCAGAGGTTGTTTTTTGGCGTTTAGCTCGACAGGCATCACTTTTGCCCTATAAGCAATGTTAATAAAATACATAGCCATGGTTTTAACCTATTTAATCCGCGTTTTATCGCTCATTTTAGCGGTTTCGGGAATTATTGTACTGGGGTACTACTTTTATCTAACATTTCCAAATGTGAATTCCACAACAATATTGTGGATAACTTTTCCCGACCTGTTGCTTTTTTACCTCGTTTACAAAACCAATCCGCGTCAGGTAAGGCACGGGAAGCGGGTTTCTCATTAATAATCCGTTGGAGCCACCGGGTATAACTACTTAGTTTTCAGCAATAAATATTGAGCCATCGGTCTTAAGCCATCCTTCTATTTTTAAATGTCAAGCGTGATTTTTAGCTAAGTTCTGAATAGTAAAATTTATCAACATTGCTTTGATATATTTGCTCCCTGGGAATTGTTAACAACTAATGGCTGCCATTCTCATCAAGCGTATTTATCTTCTTGCTGAAAGATCTGACGGGGTCCGCATCCTCGTGGATAGGCTCTGGCCGCGCGGCGTTAGCAAGGCGGCTGCAAAACTGGATTTATGGTTAAAGGAAATTGCACCCTCGACAGGGCTGCGGCGATGGTTCCATAACACAGATGATACCGACAGATGGGAACAGTTTAAAGCAAAATACCTGCTCGAATTGACTCAAAACCCCTCCGTCGCGGAGTTGAAGGATATTATCGGCCATAATGATACGGTTACCTTGCTTTACGCCGTAAACGACGAACACCATAACCATGCACTTATCCTGAAGGAATTTATTGCAGGATAATTGCCTCTTCAGCAATGCGATCGTCAGCCTTCCCCTGGATCGTTTCCTTAAAAGCTAAAACCTCGTTTCCACGCATATTCCGCAATGCCCGAAGCTGCTTCCGCATCCAGTAGTATCTCGCAATTAGGATGTAATTGTACTACCGATGCCGGGATGTCTGTCGTAACCGGGCCCAGGATTGCTTGTTTAATGATATCGGCTTTATGCGCACCCTTGGCAATCAGGATAAGCTTGCGCGTATGCATGATGTTTTTAATGCCGCGGGTCAGCCCCCCTAATACCGTTTCGGCAGGCACCTGCGTTTCCCGGCGTACCCGGGCTTCAAAATCGGGATCCATTGGCGATACCCATGTCTCGCTTTCGAAAGGCGTACCGGGTTGGTTTATACCGATATGACCGTTGCTGCCTATGCCCAGCATTTGCAGATCAGCGCCGCCACGTTCCGCAAGGCGTTGCTCAAACAATAAAGCCTCCGCTTCAAAATCGGCCGACATTGTAGGCGGCATAATAAAGTTTTCTTCGGGAATGCCAAGCAGGCCAGCAATTTGGTTAAGGATCATGGTATAGCAGCTACCGGCATATTCGCGTGGGAGATTGGTAAGCTCATCCACATTAAAAAGGGTTATGCGCGACACGTCAAAGGGATACTGCCGGTGGATATTCGATACAACACCGTGCATGCCGATCGTGGTTTGTCCTGTCGAAAGGCCTATCACAGCATTCGGTTTTTCAAGCATCTGGGCTATGATCCGCCAGGCTGCGGTTGTGTCAAACTCCTTTTCTGTTTTGGTTATGGTGATTTTCATTTATCAAATTTTTTCCGAGGCCTAAAATAAAAGGCTTTACATTTCCGCTAAAATAACTCTTAGAAGTGCATCTTAACCACAGATCGCAAAGAATGTACAAGCAAAAATGGACAAACTATTAACACTCTGTGGCCTCTGTGCCTCCTCCGTGCCCTCCGTGGTTAAACTTTTATACTTTAGTTAGACGGAATACTTTACAAACCTTTCAATTCTTCCTTAAAAAACCGGTCAATGGCAGTAGCGGCGGCCATTTCGTCCTCTCCCTCAATCACGATCGAAACAATTTCGCCGCCTTTCAGCGCGAGTGAAAGCAGGTTCAGCAGGCTATTCAACCGAACTTCTTTTTCGCCTTTTTTGAGGCTGATAGCCGATTTGTAGGTTTTGGCCAGCTTCACCAGCGCTGTTGCCGGGCGGGCGTGCAAACCCTGGGCAGCCAAAATTGTATAATTGTTTACGATCATAAGCCCCGCAAATATGCTTTTATAGTTTCTGAATTGTCCATCTGTTTCACATTTTCGTATACATGCCGCGCATCGTCTAAACCGGTAGCGATGATAATCTTTTTTATTGCCGGAATTGCAGCCGCGCTCATGGAAAAGTCCTTTAGCCCCATGCCCAATAATAACTTCGTGGCAAGCGGGTCGCCGGCGAGCTCGCCGCACATGCCGGCGGAGATGCCGTGTTTTGCAGCCTGGTCGAGCACGAAGCCGATCAGCCGGAGCACGGCCGGGTCAAAGGGATCATACAAATAACTTATCTTGCTGTTCATGCGGTCAACAGCGAGGGTGTACTGGCACAGGTCGTTGGTGCCGATGCTAAAAAAATCCACTTCTTTCGCCAGGATATCGGCAATTATCGCCGCCGACGGGACCTCGATCATGATACCCGTTTTTATTTGCGCGTTGAAAGGAATGCCGCTTAATGACAGCTGGCGCTTCGCTTCTTCAAGGACGGATTTAGCTGCCCTTAATTCGGGTACGCCCGAGATCATGGGGAACATGATGCGGACATCGCCAAACACCGAAGCACGTAAAATGGCCCTTAGCTGGGTGAGAAAAACATCCGGCCGGTCCAGGCATATCCGGATGGCGCGGTATCCTAAAAATGGGTTTTGCTCAACCGGCAAATCAAAATAGGGCAAATCTTTATCACCGCCGACGTCCATTGTTCGAATAACGAGCGGCCGGCCTTTTGACCGCAATGCTGCCTGTTTATAAAGCTCGAACTGCTCCCCTTCCGTAGGGAAAGAAGCACGTTCCATAAAAAGCAATTCCGTACGGAACAGGCCCACCCCTTCACCCCCATTATCGTTGATGGCATCTAAATCATCAACGCCCGCTATGTTGCCTGACAAAGTGATCTTTACGCCGTCGGTTGTGTTTGCGGGGATATTTTTTAGCTGTTTAAGCTCTCCGTTTATCTGGATGAAGCGGTTGCGCTTTTCCCCGAATGTTTCAATTAAATTATCATCGGGATTGCAGTAAATCTCACCGGCTTGTCCGTCGAGGACTATTAGATCGCCCTCGTTCACGTCGTTTAAAGCAACACCGCAGCCCACTACCGCAGGTATACCTTTTGTCCGTGCAATGATGGCGGTGTGCGCAGCGCTGCTGCCTGCCTGTGTGGCAAAGCCTGCGATATACCTGAGATCCATACTAATGGTATCCGAAGGCGTCAGTTCCTGCGCTATGATGATGGTATCGGACTCATAATGCTGAGCGTTGTTTTGGTATTGATGCAGATTTTTCCAAATCCGGTCGCCGGCATCTTTCATATCAGCCGATCTTGCCCGCATGTATTCATCCTCCATGTTTTCAAACAGTTCAACCAGGTTCGTAACCACTTCCAGCAAGGCATCGTTTGTATTTTTCTTATCGACCCTGATCAACGCGAGCACGTCGTCGTTTAGCTGCGGATCCGTTATCAGCTCCACCTGCGTTTCCAGAATGGCCGTTTCTTCTTCAGTCAGCGAGGCTTCTCTTTCTTTCAGCAGCGCCTCAATTTCTTCCACAGAAAGTCTCACGGCCGCTTCAAAAAGAGCAATGGCCGCTAAAATATCTTCTTCGTTTTTCAGCAGCCCACCGGTAGCAACAGCCTTTGTCTTGTTCAACCACCGGGCTTTTCCTATAGAAATACCTGGCGAAACACCAATGCCGTTTATTGCTTTCATCGGTCAGGCAAAAATATTGAGTGAGCTGCCAATAAAACCTAAAGCCAACAGGCCCAGCAGCAGCCAGGTAGTTTTGGCGCCCTGTTTTACAAAATAAAACACTAAAAAGGTAAGCCCAAGCGGAATGATAAAAGGCACTACCTGGTTGAGCACACCCTGCACACGTACTGCGGAATCGCCTCCCCCAATCTTTAGCGGCGTTACAACCGACATCAGCGTGGCAGGCATGGCGCCAACCACCATCAGCCCTAATATCGCCGACCCTTTTGTAAGTTTATCCATCACCTTATTTTTGGCCAGGTCTTGTAGAAATTTGGTCCCGGTTTTATAGCCTGTAAAAGTAAGCTGGTACCGCAGTAGCAGGTGCGGTACGTTAAAAATGAGCAGGAACAGCACAGGCCCCAAAAGATTGCCTTTTAATGCCAGCGAGGCCCCCACCCCTGCCGCAATCACTTTAAAAGTGCCCCAGAACAATGAATCGAACACACCGGCCAGCGGCCCCATCAGCCCTGCCTTAACCGAGCTGATCGTTTCTTCATCGAAATCTTCATCAACTCTATTCCGTTCTTCCATAGCGGCTGTGATGCCGATGATCAGAGTTGAACCATAGGGACTGGTATTAAAAAATTGCAGGTGGCGTTTTAGCGCCGCCGCCATTTGCTGCCGTGTGGTGTACAAACGCTTCAGGGCTGGAATGATTGCAAAAGCAAAGCCCGTGTTTTGCCAGGTCTCGAAATTGAAATTAGCCTCGAGCGCCAGGGATCTTAAAAACATCGACCTTATATCGGCCCGGGTAAGCAGGTTTTCGCGCGGGCTTTCAGGGATAGTTTCTTCGCCGAAGTCATCATCGTCAACAGCCTCTTCGGTCTTGTTTTGGGTGATGATAAAAGCGATTACCACCGCAATACCGCCGATCGCTATAACCGGGAGCCTGAGATAAGCCGCCAAAATAAACCCAAGAAAATAGTAAGGGGCCATGTTTTTTGTAAACATGAGGTTCATGAGCAGGGCGAAGCCGAGTGCGGGCAGCATGTTGCCGGCCACCTGCAGGCCCGACTGCACCCATGCAGGGATCATGTCCAGGAAGGATTTCATAGCGGCCGCGCCCAATTGCAGGGCCAGCCAAACAATAATGCCCATCAGTACCGGTTTTAATAAGCCGGAAAGGATGTGCAGCCATTGCAGCTTTTTATAGTCGCCGGCATCGGCATATTGGTTGAATTTTTTATTGAGCACGGAGCGAAAGACAAACAAGCCACTCACCACCAGCTCGGCCAGGATTGAAACGGGTACCGCAATGGCCAGCGCAATAGCGGGACCTTTGCCGGATAGGATGGCGAAAGCCGTTCCCAGCACACCACCGCTAATGACATCTGGTGGTATGGCCGCGCCGACTTTTATGTTCCCCATAAATATCAGCTCCAGCGTGCCGCCGATGATGATGCCCTGCGTTAAATCGCCCAATACCAGCCCCACCAGCGGGGCGAGTACCAATGGCCTGCTCAATAACGTCGTTCCCAGAAAATCCTCCGAATGACCAAAAAAGGCGATCAGCGCTATTAAGATATAAGTTAGTATCAAGTTTATAAATAATGTCGTTTATATAAAAGCTAAAAGCGCAAAGCTGAAAGCCAAAAGCTGAAAGCGCCAAGCTGAAAGCAGAAAGCAGAAAGCAGAAAGCAGAAAGCTAAGAGATTTATGACCAGCACAAATTATTCAATTTATATAAAATTAAATAACAACCCTCATCTTCCGCTCTTCCCGACTTCCGGACTTTCGGACTTTCGGACTTCTCACATCTCACATCTCAACCTTTCACCTCCGGCCATGAACTATGAACCCTGCTACTGCTACTGCTACTGCTACTCCCTCTCACATCTCACAAAAGCTCCTTCACCAATTGTTTACTCTCCGTCGGCACCTGGCGTATTTCCAGTTCTATTCCTTTTTCCAGCATTTCTTTCATCAGGCTGATGTCCTCATCCGTCACGGCGACCGCTTTCGAAATGAGCCTCGCTCCCTCGCGGGTGCGGATACCGCCAAAGTTTACCGACGTGATCGCGGGCACAGCCACTGCCAATGTATAAGCATCTTTCACGCTGTTGACGAGCACCAGTATCTTCAGGCTGGTACTTTTAATATCGCATAAAAGATCGGCGGCATCCTTTAGCGATTTTATCAGCAACCGGGCGCTTGCAGGCTTGGCGAGGCCCACGGTCATCTTCATAAATTCGTCTTTGGCTACTTTGTCGTTGGCGATGAGCAGGGTGTCGACGCCTAACGAGGGCACCCAGGTAAAGGCAACCTGCCCATGGACCAGCCTGTCATCAATTCGTGTTAGTTTAATCATGCTGCTCCTTGTCGTTTGCGGCGGCGACCAGCTTATTCACAAAAACCATTTGCTTTGCCGCGCTTTCGATGGCCTGTTCAATTACTTCATCGAGTGGGGTATCAGTATCGGCGAGCATAATTTCCATCACCAGGGGCAGGTTAAAGCCTGAAACAATGTAAATACCCGGTTTTAACGCTTGCTGTAAAAGCTGGTTGGTTACGCTTCCGCCTAAAATATCCGAAAATATAACCAGTTCTTCACTATCAGTGAGTTGATCAACAATCGCTTTTATATCAGCCTCGACCGGGCGGTTCTCATCGGTATAAGCCTCAATCAGAAAAAGGTTGTCCGTAACGCCGATGATAAGGTCCAGCGAGGATTTTATGCCCGACGCTAACCTGCCATGTGTGGCGATCAGGAATTTACGCTTTTTTTCGCCTGGATTCATTGGTAAAAAATTGCTAAGGGCCGGTTTAATATTGGCCCCACAAGGTAGTAAAATATTGACCGTCGATGAAAACGATTTTTCACGGCATGTCTATTTTTTTGCGTTCAAGAGGGGCTTTGTTGCTCCAGACTTTCGGACTTTCGGACTTTCGGACTTCCCGACTTCCGGACTTCCGGACTTCCGGACTTTCCGACTTTCCGACTTTCCGACTTTCCGACTTCCGGACTTCCGGACTTTCCGACTTTCCGACTTCCAAACTTCCGGACTTCCCGACTTCCGGACTTCCCGACTTCCGGACTTCCGGACTAATAAATAATACTCACCCACCCACTCAACTTTTGCGTATTATTTTTCGCCGTTATAACATAGTAATAAACACCCTGCGGCAATTTCTTCCCGTCATATTCGCCATTCCAGGGGACAGGATAGCCAACGCTTTGATAAATTTGCTTTCCCCAGCGGGTGAAAACCTGTACGGTTGCGGTTGCGTCCAGGCCTTCAACAACCCAGGTATCATTAACGCCATCGCCGTTTGGCGTGAACGTATTGGGGATGTACACCGCGGCGCAAACATCAGCCACTTTTATTTGCTGGGTAGCCTGGCAGCCGTCGGCGCCCGTAATGGTTAAGCTCACGGTGCCGGGCTGGGTTACCGTGTAGGTTTGGCCGCCGGTTTGGCCATTCCAGCTATAGGCTGCAAAACCGGCAGGGGCCGTAAGGGTAACAGGCTGCCTTTTATATTCGCATATCGAGGTATCGCTCACCGTAAAAACCGGGCTGGCCAAAAATGTTACCGTAATGCTGGTATCAGCCTGGCAGCCTGCGGCGGATGTGACGGTTACTTTATAGGCGCCCGATTGTGTTACTTTTATCGAACCGGAAGTTTCGCCGGTGGACCATAGCAGGCTCCCGCTGTTAAAGCTGGCTACCAATTCAACCGTTTGACCATCGCAAAAAGAATTCTCCGGGATCGCGGCTATTGATACCGTCGGCGCAGGATTGATCGTAATTACCTGGGTGGCTGATTTCTCGGAGCAGGCGCTGCCGTCTGATGACTGAACGTTGCTTACTACTTCAACGGAATAACTGCCAGAAACATTGGTGATAATGGATGTTTGATTGGTGTTTGCCGTGAGCAGGGTACTACCCTGGTACCAGTTGATGGTATACGAAGGATCAACGGGTACATTTTCTGTCAGGACCGCATTTTCTCCGGAGCAATAAACGGCCTTATCGGCTGTGATCGAGGGGCTGGGCAGATTGATTACCGTGATTTGGACTGAGTTAGATGAAACCCAGGCGCCTGGACAGTTGCTTGCTTGCACGTAATAGGTGCCGTTTTGTTCAGCGGTGAAAGTAGCGGTGGTATCGCCGTTCAATACGCCGTTGGTGTACCATCGGAAGTGCTCGCCGGCGGGCCCTTGCACCTGGAAGGATACCGGTCCGCATGAAGTGTAAGTAGGCGGAGGCTGTGATTGAAAAACCGGACCCGGCACAAAAGTCAGGTCAAATGGCGCGGATGTTTGCGTGCAGCCTGCCAGGTGGCTGGTAACCATAACGGTATAGGTTCCGGCAGTCAGGGTCTTAAGGGTCGGCAGCCCGTTACCGGCAACAACGAGGGTATCATTTCGGAACCAACTGATGGTGTATGATGTATCCGCGGGAATGTTGGCCGAGAGCGTTGCTGTATCTTCCGCGCAGTAGCTGGGCTGTCCGGGCGTTATATTTGGTGTTGGCAGCGTGATCATATCAACCCGGACGGTAGAAGATGGCACCCAACTGTTGGTACATGCGCTTACCTCCACATAATACTGGCCCGACTGGGTGGCGATGAAGGTGGAGGTGGTATCGCCGTTCAGGGCGCCGTTGGTGTACCATCGGTAGTGGTAAGCAGAATTATACGTTACGTTAAGTGTGTATGGACTCGTACCGCATTGCGCGACGACGGGCGGATAGTTAAAACTAAAAACGGGGCTCGAGACCGAATTTACCCGGAGTTTATTGGTGCGTATGTGCACATTTTCGCAGGGATCGAAGATAATCACGTAATATTCGCCGGGGCTGTTAATTACAAGGCTGTCCTGCGTTGCGCCAACTATATCCTGCCCATTTTTTTCCCACTGGAAACTGTTGTTGTTTACATCATAAGAATTTATTCGCGGGGTTATGGACGAGCCCTGGCAAAGGCCGACATTTGTTACTGAATCGAAAATAGGGTTGCCAGTCTGTAACACATTTGCCGTAGTCGTGTCGCTTAAGTATGCACCGTAGTCCGGCGCGAGCAAGTAAACCCCATCGGAAGTTGCCAGCCAAACGCCGTTTTCGCAGCCGGATGATATATTGAAGGCACTGGTCGCTGTCGCATTTACGCAAACATCGTACACCGGTAAATTGCCCAATGCGCTAAAATAGGTTAAGGAAAAGCTGGATATTAGCCCACCCAAACTCAGGTTTGCAAACAGCGAGTTGCTGAAATAAAAGCCCTGGTCGGTACCGATTAATAAATTATCTTTTGCCAGGTACGGGTTCGTGGGGCCTGGCAAACTGGCAAGTCCCAGGATATCGGTTACTTTGTTAACGTTTATACCATTCAAATATTGGTAGGCGGTGGAGGGGTCGCCGAGATTCTGTTCGTCCAACCATTCCTGCCATAGGCCGTTTTTATTCCCCCAAAAGAAACTTGCCTGAAAAATATTCGGATTTGCCACTCCAATCGGCACATAATAGGCGGTATTAACCTGGCTGCCGCTTTTAACATAGCCGACGATATCGTGATCGTATCCACCATAACCAATTTCGGTAAAAACCGTTGGATAATAAGACGGATCATCATTGTAATCCCCGGTTAACAATTCACTCCGGTAAGTTTCGGTAAACACCTCCGCAGGTCCCGCCAGGTACGAGGTGAATTTATTGTATGCCAAGCTATTACTAACCACATTGTAGCTTCCCAACCCATGCGTGGTGGCAATATGCAGGGTTAAGGGTGAATAAAACCCGTTCTCATCAGCCATCCCCAGCGACGTGACCGTATCGGCCAGCCCCACCGCGGCATTTATGTCGCTTAATGCGCCCTGGTTATATTCTATAACGTCGGGAGAATTGGCTGCAACAAAAACCGTGTCCTGGCTGCGCCCCGCTATGTCGATAAATTGCAAATTATTATAAGCGGAAAATGAAGCTGTATAATTGTCGACAGCCAAAGTGAGGCTATTGATACGGTACACCCCGTTATTTTGGGCCAGCACCCAAACGTAAGGATCGTAATAATCGCGTTTTACCTTTAGTATTTTTGTACCGGGCAGCAGGTGGGACGTGATACTGAAAGTAACATCCTGCTGGCTATACGCCACAGTCGCAATCGACAAGAAAAATAAAATGAATAGTTTACGCAACAACATGCCAATGGCGAACGGGGCCGTCCGAAGATAGAAATTAATCTAAATTATTATGGCGGGCAGTGTAAATTTAACGGATTGATTTTTGTCAGCACCCGTTTTTACACCCCCATTCAGGCGCGGGAATGAGGAGTAAAGGCCAAATGCGGCGGCTGCTCGTGCCCCGTCGACATGCATTGAGCCGCGAACGCCCCCGCTGGCAGGTAGCAAACTATGCAATCAGTGCACCATCGATTCAACCAAATTTATCCCCTGGCACGTCCACCTCCATTTCTCTGCGCAACTCGCACCTGAATGACAGGCAGCTTTGCATCCGAAGCACAGGACAGGAATAACTTGTTCTCGGGCACGAGAAGCCAGCGCTTTTGGCTTTTGCCCGACATTCTCGCGCTTGAGGAGGATAAAAATTAATCCTCCGACAACTAAATTGTTCATGGGATGTTTTTATCAAATCTCCATATTTTCGTGTGATTGGTGTGTGTTTTTCGTGTGATTGGTGTGTGTTTTTCGTGTGATTTTTTTTGGGATTTCACATTTGGTTGTTTTTTTCAGCGGCGTTCATGAGTTGCTGCGCTTAGTTTCACCGATTTTTTATTGCGGGGTTAATGCTGGGTTAATGCTGCCTTTTTTGCTGAATTTATAGTCATTATCGCCGGGTGATGCGAAGTTAATGCTACTTTTTTTGCGGGGTTATTGCCTCCTGCATCTTGTCGATAAATGCGGGACATGCTGACAAAACCAAGCAAGCCTGGCAGTTGCATTTTCACATAAGTAACCGGTTTACAGGTTGGTGGTGGTAACACTATGGATGTTCGTAACGTTTCTAAGCATTCACACGAACGTGTTAATCGACCTGGTTTGGCGGCGAAACCCCTCCCCGCCACTTCACAGCCAGCCGCACCCCTCCCGAGGGAGGGAGCTTTCGCTATTGTGTATTTCTTCCGGACTTCCGTGGTGATAACACGAACGATGTCCGATTATTGGTGGCAACACCAATACCTGCGGAAATTAGGTTATTGTCAAAGAACGGTATTGAAAACGGGTCGCGCGTTTTCTGATTAATTATCCGGGCCCCCGGTTCAGGAAGCTATCGGGATTGCAGCTTACCTTTTGGTTCACTTCTTTTTATCCCGGGAATCCGGCGTAAATATGTTTTGTTTTTATGGCGAAATCAAATTGGGATTTACCAAGTATACACCAGGTGTATACTTAGCTGACACTATGTGTATACTCCCTAAAATTTAATAACCTGTGGGCCTGTGAGATATTTGATTTTAGATATGAGATTTGAGATATGAGATTTGAGATTTGAGGTATGAGATATGAGAGGGTTCAAAGGTGATGATTCATGGCGGGAGAAGGAATGAATTTATTACAGTTGCCTGTCAGTGCGGCATGGCGGGCGATGTCTGAACAAAGATTTTTAGGATGTAAGGATTTTAAGATCAGTTTGGCCAGGAGTGGTTAATCGTTGGCTCGACGCAGATCGTTAAAGTACAAGCCAAATGTCCAGGATTTTGCTCATTTTATCTGGAGAAAATTAATGGCGTGGCGGGTGTGCATGCGAAGCACAGGACAGAAATAATTCGTCATTGTCACGAGAACCCCGCCTCTTTTGGCCTTTGCCCGGATTGTCGCGCCTGAATGGGGCTCGAGGCGGATCGGAAAGCACAGCCGTCATGTGCCCACTTTGTATTCATATCTATGCCTAAAAATAAATGGCGTGTCGGCTGTGCATGCTAGGCGCGGGGCAGAAATAACTTGTCCCCTGGCACGAGCAGCCCACCTCTTTTTCCCTACGCGGATACTCACACCTGAATGGGGATAAAAGAGAACCGACAACCAATACTGGGCGGTTACCATTAACATAGTATCAATATTTTTATATTTCTGCTATTTATCGGATACTTTTAGCAAGCGGTATTTTTGGAGTTTTCCCGATTTGCCTCTCGGTGCAATTTCATTTCCATCAACATTCCAGGCTTCATTCTCAAATACGCGGTGCGTCTCAAATAATACATGAAAAACATTTGACCGGGTGCCCTCTATAGTGTATATTGGCGAGGTGGTTCCTCCCGCATCTACGATATAGAATGCTTTAGCAATATGTTCAAGCTTTGAGAATAACCACTGATATCGCAACGCGATCGTGTCGTTAGAGGCTGTAGTATAATATAGGGAGTAACTTATAGGCTCTTTTTGTTTATTGCAAACAAAAACCAATGGGCTTTTTGTTTTTTTTTGAAAAGACTCGTAGACAATTATTCTGTCTCGTTGAGGGTAGCTGTCTAAGATTATAGTGCCGTCCCGCAACTGCCAGTTGCCTGTCACATTCGCCTTCGTAAATTCATCGCCGCTGGTATATGAAAATTGTCCATTGCGCTTCAATATTATGGACTCAAAATAAAATCCACTTCTATAAATATATTCGCCTGAACAGTCCCTAACTTGACAATATCCTGTATCAATGATATTTAATATCATTTGAATACTTCCCATAGCAATAAGTAAGATTCTCATGTTTATTGACTTTGTTTCACTCCCTTTGCGTAATCCTTTTCCCAACCTTTATACGCTTCATGCACCTTTTGGCCATTACGACCTGCTTCTATAGTCTTTTGTCTTAGTGCTTTACCTGCAGGTGAATTTATATCAATTGCACCCGGTGGCAGATCTTGATAAGCCGGTGGATTAACAGAGAGTCCTTTCGCTCTAATATCGGCGTCGGTATAAGGGTGTACTTTGCCATTAAAGTAGTTTGAGGCATTATCCAGCATACTTTGCCTATTGTAAGCTGCAGTTTCATCACCTATGTCATCTAACGCCCCGGGGCTGTTATCATCTCTGAGCGAGACTTGTCCCTTCTCGTATTGATACGCATGTTTAAACTCATGGCCAGACAATCCCAGATGCATTCCCGCTACAATAAAAATTGTCACTTCTTTTGTATTAAAATTATAGCCCAATCCACCTTCAGATGTAGGGCCGACGTCTGGAGCTTTTTGGACGTTATAGACAACATCTGAATTACTCAGGCTTTTCAACTCGTCAAGAATATCACCCAAACCTTCGGAGAATTTTTGAAAAGCTGCTTTCTGATCATCACTCAAGTTCATATTTGCTAATATGTTGTCAACCGTCGATTTGTTTGTATTTACGTCTTGTTCGTACTGCGCCTCTAAACCAAACGGATCAACAAATGTCATTCCACTCGGATCAATAAAACGAATTGGGTTATCTGCGGCATAAGAATATTCTGAAATTGGAAAATAATTTTCCGCCAGCGGATCTACCGTCGTCCACCTCGGCACCACCGGGTCATAGAACCTTGCGCCATAATCGTATAACCCCAGCGACGTCTGCCATTCTTTTTTATTGTAAAGGTAATAGTTTTGAGGGTTTCCGACAGGTGGCGTTGAAATATCCATACCAAAGGGCATGTAATCGTCCTGCTGCTGTACCCTTGCAACGCCGGTTTCGGTATCGAAGGTTATGCGCGTATCGCCCAGGTGGTCGGCGAGATTGTACTCGTAATTATACGTGGAACCGGTCGGCAATATCCTGCCTTCCTCTGTTTGTATAAAGGTGATGGTTTCCGCGCCCGCGCTGCCATCGTACTCAATGCCATCAATATAATCCGTATAGGTTGTGGCGCTACCCACAGTAACCGCTCTTCGCAGCTTTTCGCCATCCGCACTATATGTGTATGTAACTCCCTTTGCTGAAATAGCCTGGGGAAGGTTCAGGATATTGTAAGTAATGCCGGTTGAGCCGGTCATTCCCTTGCTGTTATCGGTAACCATATTGCCGTTGGCATCGTACGCGTAAGTAAAGGTACCCGATGGATATCCATTAGGAGCGGTATTGCCCGAGACATCGGTAGCGCTTTGCAATTGATCGGTATAGTTGCCGCTATTGGTATAGTTAAAAGACAGGCTGTCGATAAGGGTGCCGCTGAATATGCGCGACAGGGTAGCAATATTACCGGCCGCGTCATAACTGATCCCGCGCTCGATGTTGACCCCTCCAGGCGTGACGCCGGAAAGCAGCCTGTTGAGCGGATCGTACTGGTAAACAAAGTTGCTGTAGGTGGTAGCTGTGTTGCTCTCCCAGCTTTGAACAGCGATATTGCCGTTATACTGCGGGGTGGGTGCGCATTTACTAGAAGCTGTAAAAAACTGGCTCTTGCTGCGGCGGGATAACGATAGCTGTACTAAGATTAGGCATTACCGTTCGTATTGCTGACATGTTTTTATTGGAAGTATCCATAAACAACCAATACTTTCCGCCGTCCCCCGATATGCCAATCAACGTTGAAGTAGCAACGGCTCTACCATTTGCAAGCTTAATCGTTGTATGCTGCTGCAAAGTACACTGCAGTTCGTTGTGGCTTGTTACGATCTTTGAAGGGCTGTCAACGTTGATGCTTGCAAAAGACATTCCTTTAGTTTTCATATCACTGACTGTTTGAACAAGAGTCGCTTTCCCGGCATGATCGAAATGCCCCATCCCGTTGATGTCAATATTTTTGACCGGATTATTCTGCACGTAGCTATAAGGTGACCATTGCTCATAATCCTCAGCCCATGAGAAAATATCGGCTGTTCACCACCATCATGACTGTGAAATGAATTTCATCAGGCATTCGTTAATATCTTTAGGAATTGCAATACTGTTATTTTCTACAATTTGCTCGTTCATAAAGAAATATTTTTCTCTGGATAACTTTAATTGGATTCCAATTGACTCGATAAGGCTATAAGTTTTAGTGTCAATCTTAATTTCATATTCATACATCTGAGTAATTAATGTGTCAAAGCTTAGTTCAAATTCATTATAGTGAATAAATTCTCTAGCGTGACATACGTCCTCTTTTCTGGCCTGGTATACTTCGGCAAGGTCGCATAGTAGATTTAACTTTTTTTCAATATTTTTCATTTTATGGGAAAAGCTGTAATTATTGCATTCGCTGTAGCTACCACACGGATTTTGACGCCCTCATATACACCTTCAATTATATATCTTACAGGTTGTCCGCTTTTTGTCCCCCATTCAGGCGCGAGAATGAGGAGTAAAGGCCAAATGCGGCTGCTTCTCGTGCCCCGTCGACAGGTAATAAACTGTGAACGCCCCCGCTGATAGGTAATGAACTATCAGTCCCTGTATCATCGGGTCAGCCAAAATTACGTCAATTAACCTCGGCAAACCGAAGTAATTTTTTGCGCTGCTGTATAAAATAGCATTTCGGATACTGCAAAAGTACTGCAATTTGAAATGGTTTTTCCTCGAAGCACGACGGGCTATCTGTCCCAGAGCACGAGAAGCCAGCGCTTTTCGCCTTTGCCCGACATTCTCGCGCTTGAATGGGGACCCGGAAGGTACGCTAAACGTGGGCGTCATAGCAATGCTGCCGGTCGCCATAAAGGTGTTTGTTCCGCTGTAGGTGGTATTCAGGCTGACCGTGGCCGGAACTGTGCCCGTAGCAACCTGGCCGAGATTTTTTTGGATGACCTGGCCTATTTCATTATAACTGTAGGCAGCGACTACACTTGCCGTTGTATTGCTGGCTGATGGCCGTTACCCTTTTATCCATTTGATGTGACTTAAATCAGGAGGACCACTACTTTCGTCTAAAGTATCCAATGACTCCTTTGCATACTTACGAATTTCACCCCATCTTACATTGGTCCTTAATGCATCAGTTGTACATAAACTTTCATCTTTGGATGTTAAATTTATCCAGGTAAATAATTTAATTAAAGACGCTGTAGCTTCTTTCGAAACATAATTATTTATTATTAATTCCGGGAGTAAATAAAAAGCTTCTTCATAAGTATTTACTACTTCGTCTACAATATTCACGTAGCTTGGCATATTCGAAATCTGCATACTATAAGGAGCTGCTGCAAGTTTTATACTTTCAATCAATGCACGATATTGTTCTTCTAAATTCATATACTATGGATTATTTACCTGCTGAAAAACGTTGGGCAGCCACCTGAGGTGTACCTGAAACTTTCCAATATGCTCCTAACTCTGGATGTCTTGGGGTACCGGGATGATATTGAATTCTCCGGCCGGTAAGATTTCCCGCTGCGTTTTTTTCTCTTAACACCCATCCTTCTGCTTTAGTACTCTTACTCATGGTTGTTACTTCCCAATCGCCCCCACTCTTTGCAAGTGCTTGTTGTACCTCTTCTAAAGTTTTTCCTTCAAGTATATTGGGATTAGCCATAATAGCTTCAACAGTTAATGTTGTTTCCACTTCTGCATCTTTCAGAAATGCTGCAGCTAATCCTTTATATCCCGCTGTCAAACCGCCCGCTACGAAATCTATAGGGTCAATTATTGGACTTTCAATTGCTTCTCCGCCTGGTGCAAATGCATTTTTTCCGCGCGGCCTACCATTAAATGGATCACTGGCCGACATAATCAAATTCACTTGATCGGCAGATAAATCGTCATGTGTATTATTTTGAACCGAGTAAACCCCTCCATCAAATTGGATTATGCCCGCTTGTAGGAATTGTGACTCTACCGCATAAGTGTTAGCCATTGACCCTGTTAAGTCGCCATATCCTATTTGACTATTTATACCGTTAGCATCTGATTGATAAAAGCGGTCATCACCTTCTTGCTGAACAATATAACTGAGATTGCCTTTTGCGTCATAATAATAATCATCTCTTCCATCTATATCAACATTAGAAATTGGATTATTTTTTACATAAGCATATAACGTATAATCTTCGCCATCTTCCTCTTCAGGATCGACTGTTCCGAAGCGTCCAATCACCGGGTCATAGAACCGTGCGCCATAATCGTATAGCCCCAACGACGTCTGCCACTCTTTTTTATTGTAAAGGTAATAGTTTTGAGGGCTACCGACAGGTGGCGTTGAAATATCCATACCAAAGGGCATGTAATCGTCCTGCTGCTGTACCCTTGCAACGCCGGTTTCGGTATCGAAGGTTATGCGCGTATCGCCCAGGTGGTCGGCGAGATTGTACTCGTAATTATACGTGGAACCGGTCGGCAATATCCTGCCTTCCTCTGTTTGTATAAAGGTGATGGTTTCCGCGCCCGCGCTGCCATCGTACTCAATGCCATCAATATAATCCGTATAGGTTGTGGCGCTACCCACAGTAACCGCTCTTCGCAGCTTTTCGCCATCCGCACTATATGTGTATGTAACTCCCTTTGCTGAAATAGCCTGGGGAAGGTTCAGGATATTGTAAGTAATGCCGGTTG